>TARA_B110001450_G_scaffold93300_1_pt1 | contig 46283 bp, 49 predicted proteins | sample TARA_B110001450 | Tara Oceans TARA_B110001450 (sample SAMEA4396538) | marine metagenome | biome: Polar Biome; feature: [SRF] surface water layer (ENVO:00010504); material: water (ENVO:00002006), including particulate matter (ENVO:01000060) such as... | depth 5 m | reverse complement strand
CCGTCAATTAGTTCTTTGGAATGCTCTAAAAGTCTTGGTTGCGAATAAGTCTCAACTTTGACTGGGCTGGCATAGTCTAATTTTTTGGCTGGCGAGATAACTGTAAGCATCATGTCTGTGTACCTGCGTTTTAGGATGGGCATTTCATCAACTGAAAATTATAGCAAGCATTCGCACAAGTGTTTAGTGTAAAGAAGTCAAATGTGTTCAGACTGATATCAAGGATACAAGGATACAAGGATATAGTTGTTGTAACGAACAGCAGGCTTTTGCGACGCAGCGACAAATTAGCTCTTTAGCCGCCTCTTTATTCGCTAATGGCATATCCTTATGGATCAAATTCAGCGGGCCCAAGATCTAATCTGTGATTGGTCGATCAGCAGAGCTTAAAATATGCTTCCTTTTACAATCATTAATGAAAATGGATGAAGTGTCGATGTTTACCGGTGTGTGTAGTGAAATATAGCTTAATTCACTATTGAATTTTCGCATCTCAGTAGTTAGAGTTGGCTTGTGTTTTGGCGAGATAGCATGCCAATAGATATTAGTAACTTCAGACAAAATTCCATTAGGGTAATTGAAGTAAAAATTATGGTAGATCGAGAGCCACCTTGCGTAATGTGCGGACGAATCAGAATGTTATTGATTTTAGGTGCAGTGGTGTTTTTATTGTTTAGTACCCAGCCTGAATCTGACTTCCTCATAGGCGTAGATGTGTCTAAGGGTTTTGCTTGGCTTCTGGCCGGCGTATTTATATTAATGGTTATTTGGAAGTTTTATAATGAGTATTGGAAAACAAAAAGTGTTCCCCGGGGGGGAAAGGACCAGTGATTGTTGGCAGTGCGAGTATTTTAAGATCACTCATGAGCCTGCACATCCTTATGGATGTTCAGCCATGGGCTTCAAGTCCAAAGTTCTGCCGTGCTTTGAAGTTGTAAGGATAGAGGGAAACCGCTGTCTAAGTTTTAGCTTAAAACCTTAAACAAGATTAGTTTTGGCTCACATACCACGAGTAAGTATAGTTATGCTGAAGTGTATTAATTTGTATTACTAATACCTACTTCAAAGCGAAAATATCGGTTCTTGCGCGGCCATTTATTAACAATCATTACTCAGACATAAACGGGATTTAAAATGGATATAGCAACAATTGTTGGTATTTTGGGATTCATCGGAGCGATGGTAATCGGAGTTGTCGGTGACGGCGGCGATCCTATGATTATGTGGCAGTCTCAAGGAATGGCTATTGTTCTTCTGGGCACTTTTTGTATTGTACTGTTGCGATCAACTTTGGGTGAATTCGCTACGATGTTTGTTGGGATTGGCAAAACGTTTCGTCATAAGGTAGACAAGCCGGAGGATTTGATTGATCAATTAGTAGAATTAGCAACTATCGCGCGTAAGGATGGCATGATCGCGCTTGAAGGACAAGAAATCAGCAATCGAATACTGTCAAAAGGTGTAAGTGCTTTAGTTGACGGCAATGATGCGCTTTATATACGAACTGCGCTGGAGAGAGATATGTTAATTACCGCAACTCGACATGACTCAGCACGTGGAACACTTCAGGCATTCGGTGATACTGCTCCGGCAATGGGCATGATCGGTACTCTGATTGGTCTAGTAAAGTTGCTTAAAAATCTGGAAAGTAATCCCGGTGGCATTGGAGATGCTATGTCGGTAGCTTTGCTTACTACCTTTTATGGTGCGCTTTTGGCGAATGGACTTTTTATTCCTTGGGCTCAAAAGCTTGAAAATCATGCACGGCGAGAGGAGAGGAACAGTGAATTGATAATAGAGGGAGTAATATTTATTCAGAAGGGTGGAAATCCAAGGCTGCTTGGCGATCTTCTTTCTTCTTTCTTATCGCCTAAAGCGAATCTTAAGAGGCAAGCTGAAGCTTAGCGGAGTTCATTTAAATGGTAGCGGATCAGACCTTAGAGGCTGAAGTAAGCATAGATATTCCACCTGAACGGTTAGCGAGATGCCCTAGATGCCCTCAGGTGGCTCCTGGTTGGATGACCACCTTTGCTGATATGGCTACCCTGCTAATGGCTCTATTTGCTTTGATGTATAACTTTGCAGAGATGGATCAGCGGCAAAAAGCAGTCGCATTGGGCTCTATCAATGCTGCTTTTGGCGCTAAGGTGATAGTGCCTGACATCAAGATACCCATCGCTGAAAGTTCAATGCTCTCGGATTTAACGAGTGCCAGTAATGCATTGAAATTGCTTAATCAAGATGCACTAGCCACGCTACAGGCTGAAGAAACCTTTACTGAACTCACAAAAAGCTTGGCCTCAGAGATACAATTGGGGCAGGTCATTGTGCGTAAGGTTGAGAATAAAGTGGTCGTTGAATTACAGTCCTTTAGTGCTAAAGATGAAGTAACACAGGACTATTATTTGACTCAAAGCGTCCTCGGTATTACCGAAAAAGTAGTGACTGCTCAGGCCGCAACTTCTACAGAGATAGAGGTTCGTAAGCAAGACCTTGCCGCTTTAGAAGCTTTAAAAGAAAGGCGTAGGAAGGATGCACAGACAAAATATGACAGCTTGAGTCGCAATCTTGCGGATAATATTGAGCGCGGTGAAATGACTTTGATATTGAAAGACGAAAATTTGATTATCCGCTTACCTGGTGAGGGTTCCTTTATTTCCGGTAGTGACAAATTACAGCCTCGCTTCAAAGCACTAATAATTCAGATTGGTGAGCAGTTAGGCTTATCTAATGGTCGTATTAGAATTGAAGGCCACACTGATAGTGTAAAGATAGCATTTAGTGAACGATTTATGTCTAACTGGGATCTCTCTTCTGCTCGATCCTCATCAGTTGCTGCTACATTAATTGAAGAGTCGGGGATAAATATGGATAGATTAACTGTAGCTGGATTTGCTGATTCAGTACCTCTCGAGAGTAATGATACTCCCTCAGGCCGAGCAGCCAACCGCAGAATCGAAATTGTCGCTAAAGGAAGCGCGCAGGGAGCCTTTTTATGAATGCTGAAGCAGAACAAGGAATAAAAAGAAAGGAATGCCCGCGGTGCCCAACAGGAGCGGGTATGTGGATGGCCACTTTCTCTGATATGGCGATACTCCTAATGGCTATGTTTGTATTGTTAATTGCGCTGGCAGAAACGGCAAAAAAACGTGATTCTATGTTCTCAGTGGCCGGAGATGCGCAAAGCGCATACGGCACTCAAGATGAGGTGGAATCTGACTTGGCTCCCTCTGGGGGAAAAGGATCATCGACTAATTCAGATACAAATGAAGGCTATGACATTATCGTCAAGAGTCTTGCCAAAGAGATTGATGAGGGAACAGTCGGTGTCATCATCAAAGACGAACGTATTATAGTAAACGTTAGTGGTGCAGATAGCCCAGGTTCCAGCACCGCAAAAGTACAACAAGCGCAGTTAGAAATTTATATGAAAGTAGCTGAGGCTCAGCGAGACATAAAAGTTGCGGTTAATGTTTCTCAAGATTCCGAGGGAACTACCTCTGATGGTGAGGCATGGGAGGCTATGTTTTCTGCTCAGTACCGGAAAATTCGACAGAAGCTAGACTCGGCAATTAAGAGTAATCAAGTTGAAGTTATTAGAGATGGCGACAAAATTATAGTCCGTCTTGCGTCCGAGGGGTCATTTAAAAGCGGTTCTGCTGATCTTCAAGACGGTTTTGGCTTTTTGTTAAACGACGTTGGTGACGCCCTGATAGACGTAAAAGGATTAATTACTATCGAAGGCCATACAGATAATATCCCAATCTCTTCCTTTGGTTCGCGGTTCCGATCTAATTGGGATCTTTCTGCGGGCCGTTCTGGGGCAGTGGCCGACTACTTATTAACTAAATACTCGTTTAAGACAGGCTTGATGGTTTCTGGGTTAGCTGACACTAAGCCAATTATGAGTAACAATACTAACGAGGGGCGAGCCAAGAATCGTCGAATAGAATTAATTGTTGACGGTAGTTATTAACGCAAGAAAAAGGCGCTTTAAAAGCGCCTTTTTCCGATCATGGGTTAAAAAAATTTGTGGCCTAGCTAGGACGCGATAGGAATATTGGTGTTTCTATCAAGGAGCTGTGGGACTAGAGCCCAAGCCTCATTAATTTCGCTTAACAAGCCCTTGACTTCACGTATACCGGAAACTTCGTTACGAATGTTCGCTTTTAAAAGTTGACGAACGCAGTATTCATAAAGCTCTGATAAATTAGTAGCGAGTTCCTGACCTTTTTCAAAATCCAGAGCACTCTGTAGGCCAATAATAATTTTTGTAGCCCGACCGATTGAGTCGTTTTTTCCTTTGATATCGTTACGTGCAAAATGCCCTTCAGCATCTGCAAGACTTGCCATTAGCCCATCAAACAGCATCTGGATAAGTTGCACACTGTCAGCATAGGCAACAGCCGAAGAAACATTTACATTGCGATAGGCATTTGCGCCGCGCGTTTTGTAGTTCATTTTTATTGTCCTTTAGGTTACTTTCACTCTAATAATCGGAAGTATGCTGCGAAACTTTAGTAACGAACGGGCTATTTAACCAATTAATTATTAGATTAATCAGGACATGATTGATAATCAGCTATAAAACATTCATTGGCAATTTTTTGGCACTCCTCTAGCTCAAGGGCAGTCATCCCCATACCAGCAGGAATTGTGATAGCAACAGCATCTTCTTTGCCATTTTTTTCTGAGAGCAGAGCCCATATCATCGCTTTTTTTGGTTCTGAGGGCCCACCTTCGCCTGACTGGAGCATGAACGCGTACATGAATTGAGCATTGGCAGAGCCCAGCCTAGCGGATTTTAAAAACCATGTTCGTGCCTTGTCAAAATCTGCATCTATGCCATGGCCTTGATGATACAAGAGCCCTAACATATATAAAGATGGAGGGAAATCCTGGTCAGAAGCGCGAACAAACCATTCGTAGGCAGCAGCATAGTCAAGGGACACACCTTCTCCAGTAAAATAAAGCATCCCAAGGCTGTGTTGAGCTTTATATGAATCTTGCGCTCCAGCTTTTTCATACCAGCCAATGGCCTCAGTATAGCTTTGAGTAACGCCTAGACCCTTTTCATAAAGAAGGCCTATATAAGTTTGGGCCTCACTATTTCCTTGATTAGCCAGAGGTAAAAGTGCTCTTAAGGCTGTTCCATAATGGCCTCGTCCAAGAGCCCCCTTCCCAGCTTCCAGTGTGTCACTGAGAGAAAGTTGACAAAATAGAGTTAAACATATTATTAAAGTGTTTTTTAAATTCCTCATAACCCTTTTCTCTAGCCTTGCCGACTGCATAGAATATTTATTTATACATTGATAACTATGTTTCGATATTGTTGACAATTACCTGGTATATAGCTTAGCTCAACTGAATATATCATGCACTTTATAAGTGTGCATTTATAAATGTTATTATTCAACTAACCAGCATCTACTGACTATGTTTAGCATTGATATATTTTTAGTAAGTAGCCAAATATTCAGAGACAAACTGCTCCTTATTGAATAGATTATGGAATTCTCTAAGGGTTGAATCACGCTGCATTATCTATTACTGTATACTCTAAGTTGTAATCATGCATAAAAATTTATGTTGTCAACAAGCCGAATATTAAAGCCAATAAGAGCAAAAAGGACGTGTCAGCACTTTATTCAATCATAGGGGTTAGCTCCGAGATCACAGCCCTGCGTGATCTGATTAAGACCGTCGGGCCTAGCGACGCTACGGCATTGATCTTAGGTGATAGTGGAACGGGCAAAGAGCTGGTGGCTCGGGCTCTTCACGACTGCTCTGCCCGGAACAAAGGGCCCTTTATACCGGTCAATTGTGGTGCTATTCCTAGAGATCTACTTGAGAGTGAGTTATTTGGGCATAAGCGAGGATCTTTCACGGGTGCTATATCCGACCGCCAAGGACGATTTCAGTTAGCAGAAAAGGGAACCTTGTTCCTCGATGAAATTGGAGATATGTCCATGGACCTCCAAGTTAAGCTACTCCGAGTTTTACAAGAAAGAACAGTTGACCCCGTTGGATCTTTAGGCTCTATTCCAATCGATGTTAGAGTGGTTGCGGCGACCCATCAAAATATTGAAACTCTCGTTGATGAAGGACGATTTCGCAAAGATCTATATTATCGTTTAAATATTATGCCGATTGAAGTTCTGCCTTTAGTAGATAGAGTGGAAGACATACCTCTGCTTGTCGAACACTTTGCTAAGCAACAGGCAAAAGCGGCCGAGAAACCTATTTCCATAGCTCCGGCCTCAATGAAGCTCTTGCTGACTTATGATTGGCCCGGAAATGTGAGGGAGCTGTCTAACTTGGTAAGTCGATATACAGCACTTTATGCGCAACAAGAAGTGGATTTACGTCAAGTACCCTTGAGTATGGTTCCCGGCGGGATGAGGGCCGTTTTAGATCAGAACGCAGCTGATGCACTTTTCGCGGTGAGTTCTACAAATTCCCAAGGTCTTCAAGAACAAAAAGAGACCAATAATATCCGGACTACAAGTCATTCAGGTCAATTTGAGATATTTGCAGGGAGTGATCCTCTAGAAGGGGCGGGTCGCATTATTGAATTAGCTCAGGGTGGGCGCAATTTACTAGAGGAGGGGGTCAAACTCAAAGATCATCTTTTAGAAATAGAACGGCAATTTATTCAAGAAGCATTGAAAAAAGCTCATGGTAATGTTTCGCAAACAGCCAGGTTGCTCGGGCTGCAGCGCACCACATTGATTGAAAAAATTAATAAGCATGGCCTCTCTCAAACAGCCAAAATTGCACTATAAGTGTAAGAAATTAATGTCTTTAATCTCTGCTTAAAGTTCCAAACCTGTCGGATTCCTGACTTGCTGCGAGTGGCAAATAACTGACACTTTTTCGCCACTCTTCACCTAAGCCGCTGTTAATTATAGATTTTTTTTATTGGCACGTTAATTGCTTTTCAAGTGTATTGGTATCAAAAGCGGCAATATTTAAAAGGATGACATCGTGGCAGCATTGAATTGTACAACTCTTATTTGGATTGATCACTTAACTATGGAGTCGGCACCCATTTTAATGGAGCTTGAGAACCAGGGCCTAGAGATTATTCAGACTGATGCAAAAAACCTTAAGAATACGGACATAGCAAAGACAGATGCTATTGTGGTTCGAATTGATACAGATATTGGTCTGATCTCACGTATTCAAGCTCGCTTGATCGAGGTAAATAGCGTAGCCCCATTAATAGTGCGTGTCGACCGGAGTGATTTTGAGCTAGCCATTCAGGCAATGCGCAAAGGAGCAACAACAGTAGTCCCGGCGGAGCAGCATACTCTTTTAGACTGGAATGAAACATTGACCATCATTAAAAATAAAGAGCTCCATCCGCGGTCAGCATTTGTGTTTGCTGACCCCATAAGTCGTAATCTTTTAGCGCTTACTGAGCGTGTAGCCAAGTTTGATGTTACCGTTTTATTGACCGGGCCAACTGGCTCTGGAAAAGAGGTATTAGCCAGGATACTGCACGATGCATCTCCTCGCCACTCAGGACCATTTGTAGCATTTAATTGTGCAGCTATGCCCGAAAATCTTGCTGAGGATATGTTGTTTGGTCATGAGAAGGGTTCCTTTACCGGAGCAAGTAAGGGGCAACCCGGATTATTCGAGCAAGCGCAAGGCGGGACTATTTTTTTAGATGAGATAGGAGAGATGTCTTTTCATTTACAAGTTAAGTTATTACGTATTTTGCAAGAGCGTAACGTTACTCGTCTAGGGGCTCAAAAATCGATCGAGCTTGACATAAGAGTTGTAGCTGCGACAAATCGAAACCTCAAAACTGCGATTAAGGAGAGAAGCTTTCGAGAAGATTTATATTTTCGGCTGAGTGCATTTAAAATTACTATTCCTGCTTTAAAGCAGAGGCCCTTGGACATACTGCCCCTAGGCGAACAATTTATTAGTCAACATGCAAAGTCAGGACCACCCATAACCCTATCAATCGAGGCACAGCAAAGCTTAGTTGAATATCACTGGCCTGGGAATGTAAGAGAGTTACAAAATGTGATTATGCGAGCTTTGGTGATCACTCCACAAAGCATTATAGAACCATGTCATCTTGTTTTTGATGATATTACAATCCTAGGTTCCGAGGAAGAGTCCAGTCTTGGAGTCCCGAGCAGGAGCGTATCTAGCTTTGATTATGGAGATGTAAGGCGAGCATCAAATAGCCTTTTTGAACCCTTATCAAAAGCGATAAAGACTAGTGAATATCAAACGATTATGACTGCATTGGAAAACTCAAGGAGTCGAGATCAAGCGGCAGAGTCACTGGGAATAAGTACTCGGACATTACGTCACAAGCTTCAGCGATTGCGTGAAGAGGGTATGTCTGTCACCCGAGCATATGCTCGATAGAGGTTAGGAGACTATCATGGTAAACCCAACAAATATGAGCAATGTTGAATCAGTTTTAAGCCAAATTCGAGAGTACCAGTCTCAGGCGGCGGAAGGTATTAACACTTCGGGTAGCAGTACAGAACAAACGCAGAGAGCAAGTGGATTCGCTGACTCTATTAAAGGAGCATTACAAGAAGTTAATTCAACGCAGCAGGCTTCTAAGGCTCTGCGTACAGCATATGAGCATGGTGAGGATATTCCATTGACTGACGTAGTCATGAGCTTGCAGAAATCTTCATTAGCCTTCGAGGCGACTCTGCAAGTAAGAAATAAGGTACTAAAGGCTTATGAAGAAATCTTGAATATGCCCGTGTAACAATTGAGAAGAGACGATAGATATGGCAACTACAGTAGCAAATCCCGCAGGCCTTAACCTGAATACGCCGAGGGCTGATAACGGCCCCGCACAATTAGAGGGACCTCGAGGTATGGGTCAAGGCGGGCTAAGCAAAAATTTACCTGCCAACAGTGGCTGATATAGGCTAGCAATCGGCGGCGGCGGCGGCGGCGGCGGCTTGGCTGACATTATGTCTCAGCCAGCGGTTAAAAAGGCGATGCCTACGATTATGGTGATGATGGCAGTTGGTTTGTTTTTACTTGCCTACTCGTGGATTCAAACGTCGCCATACAAACCAGTCTATCCCGGGTTATCAGAATCTGATCGGCAGGCCGCTTATACGGCATTAACTGGGGCAGAATATAAGGCAAGAATTGATTCGAAAACAGGGGAGTTGGAAGTTCCCGATAATCGTTACCACGAGGCTAGAATGTTTCTTGCTTCGAGGGGGCTACCTCAAGGTGCGGCGATCGGCGGTATGAGTGCGTTGAATAATGATTCTTCAATGACCACTAGCCAATTTATGGAGCAAGTACGCTATGTGAGTGCTATGGAGCAGGAGTTGGCCCTGAGTATTACTCAGATTGGATCTATCCAAGGGGCTAGAGTGCATTTGGCGTCACCAAAGCAAAGCGTTTTTGTTCGAAATCGGACACCGGCTAAGGCGTCTGTGGTAGTAACACCATTTGCAGGACGAGTGATTTCAGAGTCTCAAGTCCAAGCCATTATTCATATGGTTGCATCAAGTGTGCCGTATTTATCTGCAGATGATGTCTCTGTTGTTGATCAGCGAGGGAAGCTATTAACGGACACAAATAGCTTTGCCTCAATGCAATTGAATTCAGAACAAATGTCGCATAAGCAGCGGATGGAGGAAACCTACCGAAACCGAATTGATGCTTTTCTCACTCCAGTCGTAGGCATGGGTAATCTTCGGTCTGAGGTTGATGTCAAAATTGATTTCACTGAAATAGAATCAACGTTTGAAGAGTATGATGGCAACGATAATGGTCCTCGCGCCCGATCTGAAACCGTGAGCCTAGAGAAGGGAGCGGCTACAGGCTTTGCAGGGGGTATTCCTGGCGCAACTTCTAATATGGGCTCAGTCGGCGGAAGTGAGGAGGATGAAACTGATGAAATGAAGACTTTGAGCAGTAAAACTACGCGTAATTATGAAATGGATAGGGCTGTCCGACACGTCAAACGGCAAGGTGGTACTTTAGAGCGCATTTCAGTTGCGGTGGTCATCAATGACCTTTCAGTGGTCAGCGGGGCCGAAGGAGACATCAGCGAACAAACAACGGGCTATTCTGAGCAAGACATTGAACGTTTTACTGATCTGATTAAAGGTGTCGTTGGATTTGATGAAGCGCGCGGAGATGTTGTGACAATTGTATCAACACCATTCGAAAAACTTGCATTGATTGAGGCTGCGCTAGTGCCCTGGTACGAAAATACTCAAATTTTAGGAGTGATTAAAAGTAGCGCGGTCGCATTGGCTTTCATTGCGCTTTTATTTTTCGTAGTTAGACCAGCCATCAAAACTTACACGACTGCCGCTATTACTGTTGACAGTGGATCTAGTAAAGATGGTGAGTTAACCGAGGCGGAGTTAAACATGCTTGAAGCAGGGGATGGCGCGTCTTTGCAAGATATAAGAACTAAGTTGAAACCTAAGAGATCAGGGATTACGGCGAGTATGCTCGATACAGCAAATACCTATGATGACAAGGTTGCCTTGGTGCGACTATTGGTCGCTGACGATGCTGGCCGGGTTGCCAATGTGCTTAAAAAAATGATTCGACCAGCTTAGGGGCGAATAGGAGAAATAATAATGGCTAAAGACAAAGAAGTAGAAAAAACCACAGACAAAAAGCAGAAACCCAAAAAAGGTAAGAATGCTCCCGCAGTAGCGGTAGAAGTCAGCCCATTGGAGTTAGAGTTTAAGGCCATGTCTGGAACTGAGCGAGCAGCGGTAATTATGTTATTGCTGGGAGAGCAGCAAGCAGCGGATGTAATTCGTTTTATGGCACCTCGCGAAGTTAGTGCTTTGGGCACGGCAATGGTTGGTGTTGCGGATTTGTCTCAGGAGTTAGTTAATTTGGTGCTAGATGATTTTGTGGCCACCATAAAAACTCAAACAAATTTAGGCCTTGGAACAACTGGGTATGTGGAAAATGTTCTCAAACGAGCACTGGGTGACGAAAAAGCGGCTACAGTTTTGGGTAAAATTATGCCGCCCGCCTCAAGCAAAGGACTAGAAATTTTACAGTGGATGGACGCTAAATCCATAGGTGAGATGATTGGTGATGAACATCCTCAAGTAATCGCAATTATTTTATCTGTTTTAGAATACGATACCGCCGCTCAGGTCTTGGAGTTTGTTTCTGACAATAAACGCGCAGAAATAATTCAGCGTGTAGCCACCCTTGATTCTGTTCAGCCGTCTGCTATGCAGGAATTAGAAGGAATTATGGCAGAACAATTCACTAATAATACCTCTGCCAAGGCAGCTAGTCTGGGGGGTGTTCATACAGCGGCTCAGATAATGAACTTCGCTAAAGCCGATGTCGCGTCTTCAGTTATGTCGGGTGTAAGTTCTCTTAATCAAGAGTTGGCAACTTTTATTCAAGATAAAATGCTGACATTTGAGAATATGGCTGAAGTTGATAACCGTAGTATTCAGACCCTCCTGCGCACTGTGGAACAAGATATGCTTATGTCAGCACTTCGAGGTGCCGATGAACGAACCAAAGACAAGTTTTTGTCCAATATGTCTGAACGCGCTCGTGATTTGTTAGTAGATGATATGGAAGCCAAAGGGCCGATTCGAGTAAGCGAGGTAGAGGCTGCGCAAAAAGGAATTATGCAGATCGCACGGAAATTATCGGATGATGGAGAAATCATGCTAGCCGGTGCAGGTGAAGCGTTTGTCTGATTTAGAATCAAAAGTTAGTTGGCGCTTGAATGATCTGCTTCGAGCAGATCAAAAAGCGCGAGCATTTGCTTCTGTGACATGGTCTAGCTCGGAGGATCAAGACAGTAAGTCTTTTAAACAATGGCAGCCAGATCGCTTACCTGGTGAGGAGAGTAAAGAGGACTTAGAAATAGATGACTTAGAAGATGATTTGTCCGAAGAAATGGTCTTGAAGACTGGGATTTCAGAGGAAGATCTGCAGTCCGCTAAAAAGCAAGCATATGATGATGGCTTTTTTAAAGGAAGAGCAGAGGCAGAGTCGATTTATTATGAGGCCAAGCAAGCCCTTATTGATTTAACCAAAGATATTCGCAGAGCTCAGGAAGATCCGAGTATATTTTTTCGCCCTTTAAAAAAGCTTGCGCTTCATCTCGCTGAGGAGCTTGTTCGTGGCGAGTTAAATATATCGGAATCGGCTATAGAGCGCCTCGTTAAGACTGCTTTGGAGGATATTGAGACTTATAGCGAAGAACCCATCGTCGTTAATTTACATCCGACTGATCTAGAAAAACAGCAACTAATATTGGATGCAGAGTTTGCTCATGTAGAGCTTCGCGCTGATTCTCAGTTATCCCAAGGAAGCGTCACCATAATGATGGGGGATACGGCTATCGAAGATTTACTTGAGAACCGCTTAGACAAGTTGGCTGAAGATTTATTTAAAGCGAGTTCAAATAGAAAGCTCGCCAAAGCTCAGGACTCCGTTTTGGGCACTGTAGATTCAACAAGTTTAGTCAATTCAGCGAATGAAATCGTCGAACATATACAATTTGTAGGACCACTTTTGGAACCAGAAGGCTATTCAGTTACAGCCTCCGAAGAAGATTCAGAGAATAGAAAAATTATCGAAATCGATAGTGAGAACATAGACGATGCTTGATTTCGCAAAGCAGGTAGATAAGTATATTCACTCCATTCGGGCTCCTCGGACGTCAACCAGCGGGAAACTTGTGCGTGTAGTTGGGCTGACCATAGAAGCAAAGGGTATCACTGCGCCTTTAGGCGCACATTGTCAAGTAGAAAGGTCTGAAAGAGGCACCTTTATTGACGCTGAGGTAGTAGGATTTCAAGACGATCTGCTTTATCTCATGCCATTTACTGAGCCTTTGGGGATAGGTCCGGGAGCTAGAGTGTGGGTCCGTTCTCACAGCTCTAAAGTGGCGGTTGGTGGTGGCCTTCTTGGTCGAGTTGTAGATGGCCTTGGTAAGCCTATTGATGGCAAGGGACCAATTACTAACGCAGAAAAGGTTCCCCTCGCAGGTTCACCATTAAACCCGATGGAGAGAGGACCCATTAAACATGTTTTGGATACAGGAGTTAAGGCGATTGATGCCTGCCTGACTTTGGGGCAAGGGCAAAGAATTGGCCTAATGGCTGGATCAGGTGTAGGCAAAAGTGTTTTGCTTGGTATGTTAACCCGAAATACCGGCGCCGATGTGGTCGTAATAGGACTCATTGGTGAGCGCGGCAGAGAAGTCCAAGACTTTATTAATGAAACTTTAGGTGAAAGCGGACTTGAGAAGGCCGTGGTGGTTGCATCCCCAGTAAATATATCACCTGTTGTCAGGTTAAAGGCGACTCACCTTACACATCTCATCGCGGAGTATTTCAGAGATCAGGGTAAGAACGTTCTTCTTTTGTGCGATAGCTTGACCCGCGTCGCGCATGCTCAGAGAGAAATTGGACTTGCCATTGGTGAGCCGCCCACAGCAAAGGGATATCCTCCATCTGTATTTGCTCTTCTTCCTCGACTGATTGAGAGGGCCGGAGTTGGAAGAAACGGATATGGATCAGTGACGGCTATTTATACCGTGCTTGCTGAAGGTGATGATCGTGCGGACCCAATTATTGATATCGCAAGGGCCTCCCTGGATGGACAAGTGATGTTATCGCGCGATCTTGCAGATGCCGCACATTATCCAGCAATTGATCTGGCAGGGTCAATTTCACGACTCATGAACAACTTATTGAGTCCTGACTTACTTAAATCTGCTACCCGATTCCGCAGACTGTGGACTTTATATCAACAAAATCAGGATTTAGTTCAAGTTGGAGCATATGCTGCAGGATCCAATCCTGATCTGGATCAGGCGATTCGCTTACGGCCAGCAATGGAAAGTCTTTTGCAGCAATTGAGTGATGAATCAGTCAGCTTATCTGATACACAACATCAACTGCTTAAAATTACGGATGATAGCGAATGAGTAGACAGGCAAAACCAGTATGGGACGCACTGACATCTAAGGCAGATATGGCACTGCGAAAAGCGCAAAATATAATGGACGCAGCGCTGGCTCGCAAAAATGAAGCTGAATTGCGGCTCGTTAAAATAGATGACTTGCTAGCTGATTACACCAAGAAATTAAATAAGATTTTAGCGCGATCACATCATTCCCAAGAGACGGATAATTACCGTCGGTTTATTCTTCAACTACAAGTTCTTCGGCAGCGAGCAGAGCAGGATCGCAAGGTTTTCGACTTAGATTATGGCAATGCGCAAAAGGTTGTTATAGCTGCCGATCAAGAGAAACTTAAGCTTCAAAGACTTGCCGACAGAGCAAAAACTAAATTACAAGAACATAGGCGAACCTCTGAAACAAAGGAAGCGGAGGCCCACAATATCACGCATTTTAATCTTACTTCAAGAATCCGACGGTAGCAGGTCACTTTTGGCACGTTCATTGCAGCGGTTCTTATTAATAATAATTTTGTAATCGAGACGACTACTTATGCTTGAGTTTGAACAGCTGTTTAAAGCTTCTGAAATGACTTCTCTGGTTAGTAAACCAGAGAGTTCTAGTAGGGATACTAAGGGCTCTAATAATACTGGGGAAGCCTTTAGAGCCATCCTCGAAGATAGTGTCGGAAGCGGTACGGCGGCAAAAACCGGCAGTATCTCTCCACAATTTATTATTCAGCAGGAAGTGAAGGGGCATCGCAATCTTAGCGGAGGATCTGCGCTAATCTTAGGGGGATCACAACCGACAGATGAAAGTATTACAGCCTTTGCAGCTCTGCAGGGTATTGATCCAAGTGTCATGGCTATAATTATGGGCGAGAGCTGGATTCCGCATGTTGAGCTGGAGGGTGACTTTGTAGGGTCATACCAAGATAGACCTATGCTTGGTGAGGTTACCGGACATACTCTAAATGCATTGGGCAAAAGAGTAGAAAGTTTCGCTAAGGAGGGAGTTGATGAATCTAAGGCTTTAAATATCACTGTTCCACAAATGATTTCTGCAGAAAGAATTCAGAAACTAGATTTGGTCAATCCAGATTCGGTAGATAGTAAAATCAGCATCGGTGATGCCCAACATATGGTTCCTTTTGCGGGAATGCAGAAACTAGATTTGGTCAATTTAGATGCTGGAGATGCTGGAGATGGTGAAACTATCAAAATTAGTATCACCGACGTCCAAGAGGAGGTTCCTGTTGCGGGAATACAGAAATTAGATTTGGTTAATTTAGATATTGGAGATGGCAGAACTAAAAAGACGAATACTTTGGATTTGCCGGTCAAAACTATACTAAAGGAGGGTTCTTTGGACGACAAGGAGATACTTTATAGTCGTCAAAATACGACAATTGAGCCGTTTGGTAAAGTAGCGGCCAAAAACGCTATAACAGTCCAACAGATGACCCCGGATACGGGAATACAAAAATTAGATGTGATTCCTTTAGGCTCTGGGCTCAGCCAAACTAAAAATCTTAGTAATAAAGCCATATTTAATGGCACTCAAACAAAGATTGTTGAGCAGTCGATCGAGGTAGTTTCCAAAAATACCACTACAGTTCAAGATGGAGTCCCGGGTTTTGGTATGCAGAAATTGGAATCTATTGATTTAGGTGATGATGCTGAGCGGATTTTAATGCTGTCCAATAGTCGGGGAGCGGGAACTGCAAATATTAATTTGATAAGTAACCAGATGCCAGATCTTCGCGCTGATTTGACTGCTAAATCTGTGGTTGAAACACAGAGTGGTGGAGGTCAAGACCAACTAATTCGTCGCCAGGATCAATATTTAGCAGTGTCTCGACGATTGGCAGAAGCCCTTGGGGAGAGGCTCACGGCACAAATATCCAAAGGGGCGTGGCGAGTTGAAATGGACCTTCATCCTAAATCTTTAGGGCGTATTGAGGTTCACCTTGAAATGAAAAATGGTACCTTTGAGGCTTACTTTAATCCATCTCAAAACGTTACGAGGGAATTATTGCAGGACAGTTTTGAAAAATTAAAAGATAATTTGTCAGAACATGGCATAGATTCTGCTTATCTAGGATTAGGTAGCGGGAAAAAGCATCATTCTGACGGAAATCCGACAGGTGATACTTTAGCCGAAGAAGCAGATTCTGAAACAGAATCAGACACTTCAACCATAAGTGATAACGCTAATAAGGGACATCTGAGTATTGATGGTCTAGATATACAAGTTTAACGTGCACTGCGCATGTCATTAGAATGAACGAGGACCAAGATGGCTGATACAACTAACCTGCTCACATCGGAAGAGCTAGATGCCTTGGCGGCGGGGCTAAAGGACGGATCAATTGAGGCCAATACTGGTCTTAATGGAGGCCTCAGAGCGGTAAAGCACGATCTTGCGAGTGAAGATTCTTCTTTAGGAATGAACTTGGGTGTGATTAACGTCATTAATGAGAGATTCATCCGATATTTTAAAACAGGAATCCTTGAAGTTCTGAGAGTCGGCGCTAAAGTGTCCGCTGAGAAAGTAACGGTAATGCCTTACCGAGAGTATATCGCTACCCTTCAAGCACCTTTGGCTGTTAATACGGTCAACCTAAGCCCATTGCAAGGAAACTCGTTGGTCATTATAGATCCGACGATCATTTATGCTGCACTCGATAACTTCTTCGGCGGCTCTGGTGGAGCGATGGCAGAGTTATTGCCATCGCGGACATTTACTCCTACGGAGGCTAGCATTAACAAAATTATTATTAATATTCTTTTCGGTTCTCTACAAGAAGCTTGGGCACCTGTGTTACCTATTAAGTGCGCAAGTAAAGATTTAGTGGCTAATCCCGCGACAGTAAAATTGACCGATCAAGAAGAATTGGTAGTCATCAGCAGATTCACTACTGAGTTTGGAGAAACGGCAAAAGGAAATATAGATGTTGTCTACCGCTATAGCACCTTAAAACCGATTAGAGAATTACTTGAGAGCAGAGTGCAGGCCAGCGCAGAAATTAGTGCATCTACGTTGTCTTGGACAGCTGATCTTATGGCTGCTGCCATGGACGCCGAGATTGAGATTAAAGTGATTCTTGGCGAAATAAAGTCTACTTTTAAAGACTTTGAGCGGATGAGTGAGGGCGACATCCTTTATTTTAAAAAAACTGACTATGCGAAAGTTCGAGCCAATGATATTGCTGTTTTTGAAGGCGACATTGGCACTATAAATTCGCATATGGCTGTGCAGTTTGTGAATCCACTTGTGCTAGCTGTTTAATTAAAACGGCCAACGCTAAAACTCAATTACGAAAATAGAGAGAATAAAAGAATGGCAGATATACAAGAAAATTTACCTGAAGCAAAAGAAAGCCAGGCTGATACTAATCAACAGCAGAATAAAATTGATGCGGAGGTGTTACAAAATATTCCCGTGACCATTTCGGTCGAGGTGGGACGCACTTCTTTACAGATTCGCGATTTGATGCGTCTAGCTCAAGGCAGTGTTGTAGAGCTGGAGCGGTTGGCAGGAGAACCTTTGGACTTGATGGTAAACAATACTCCGGTTGCTCAGGGGGAGGTTGTGATCGTCAATGAACGTTATGGCGTTAAGTTGACGAGTGTTATTCCGACCGTTGACCGCGTTAAGAATCTTTAAGTAGACAATATGATGACTTCTTCTTTTGGTTGGACAGAATGGTTATCCATGATGGGCTCTTTTTTAATTGTCTTGGTGTTACTGGTTGTAACGCTTATTGCAATAAAGAAGGTAGGGCCAAAGATTGGCATGCATGGTAGCAAGAGGCTTCAGCTGCTAGAGATTCAAAATTTAGGAGGCAGACAAAAGCTGGTTTTGGTACGTGTGAATAATGAGCAGGTTCTGATTGGGCTTTCCGGTCAAAGTATAACCAAGCTCGCGCAATTTCCACATCCCGAGATGTCCCCTTTTGATGACCATGAAGGTACCAATATCAGTGATGTTATTGACAGTGAAGTTTCCTCAAAAGGTGGCTTTGAAAAAATTCTCTCTCGAGTTCTGAAAAGATGAACACTGTTTCATTTATATTAAAAGCGACTATCGTGATGCTTCTATATTTCGTGGCGAGTCCGGTTTTCGGTCAGACTGGCATGCCAGTCATTAATATGATCGACAATGGCAATGGCGGCACTGAATATAGTCTGACTTTGCAGTTATTGGCGCTAATGACAGCTTTAACATTACTGCCGTCACTGTTGTTAATGATGACGTCTTTCGTGCGAATTATTATTGTCATGTCCCTGTTGCGACAAGCTTTAGGAACGGCACAAACGCCTCCAAATCAGGTTTTGGTAGGCCTTTCTTTATTTTTAACGCTATTTATTATGTCTCCAGTTATTAGCACTGTATACAACGAAGCTTTGACCCCCTACTCTGACGGAGCGATTACGTTTGATGCCGCCTTAGCTGCAGCCGAAGCACCGGTGCGGACTTTTATGCTCAATCAAACTCGAGAGACAGATATTGCAATGTTTGCTGAAATTGCAAGAAATGAAAATATTACTACTCCGGCGGACATTCCCTTCACCACTTTGGTTCCAGCTTTTATTACTTCGGAACTCAAGAGCGCTTTTTCTATTGGATTTTTGATTTATATTCCATTTATTGTCATTGATTTGGTCGTGGCCAGTGTCTTAATGTCTATGGGCATGATGATGCTTTCACCGATGATGATTTCTATGCCCTTCAAACTCATGTTATTTGTTTTAGTTGACGGCTGGTCACTTATTATGGCTTCACTGGCCTCTAGTTTTGTCGTGCCTTAGGAGGCTTTATGGACGTTGCGCAAGTTATAGATTTAGGAAAAGAGTCTCTGTGGGTTGCGGTGATGGTTGCTGCTCCTTTGCTCGGCGTGGCTTTATCTGTTGGTTTGATTATTGGTATCTTTCAAGCAGCAACATCAATTCAAGAGATGACCTTAAGCTTTATCCCAAAATTAGGAGTTATGGTGCTTGCTTTAATTGCTTTTGGTAGCTGGCAAATTGCTGTAATGGTAGATTTTTTTCGAAGAATTTTCGAGCGTATTCCTACGCTATTTCTGTAATGGAGCTCCTAGTTGCAGAGGTAGTAGAGCTATTTTATAAATTGCTCTGGCCAATGGTTCGTGTATCGGCTTTCTTGTTAACAGCCCCTTTTTTCTCTATTCGAGCGGTGTCGGTAAGAATAAGGGTTTTACTAGCTGTGCTATTGACCTGGATGGTTTATCCCTTAACAGACTGGCCTTTGTTAGACCCGTTTGCAGCGGCTGGATTAAGAGAGCTTTTCTTACAGGTCTTTATTGGAGCTTTAATGGGTTTATTGTTACAGGTAGTGAACGCAGCTTTAGTTATTGGAGGTCAAGCAATATCTGCCTCTATGGGCCTCAGCATGGCTAACATGGTTGACCCAAACATGGGGAATGTGCCGGTGATCGCTCAATTTCTTGTTATCTGCTCTACACTAATTTTTCTTGGATTGGGCGGGCATGTGTTGGTAATTTCTATGCTCCTGGAGAGTTTTCAGATTTTACCGATTGGCCAGATGTTTGACGTGCAGGCTTTGATGGCGTTGACTATTCAATGGAGCTCAATGATGTTTTTAGGTGCAATTTTGATTGGGTTGCCACTTATGTCTTCTCTCTTATTCATTAATATAGGGTTGGGTGTAATTACACGTGCAGCCCCAGCATTGAATATTTTTGCAGTTGGATTTCCTGCCATGATATTAGCCGGAATCATTCTGCTTTCGCTGTCTATGACTAGTATTGGATTTCGGATTCAATGGTTGTGGCAACAATCTTTTGATGTTGTGGGCCAAGCCTTGGGACTGAAATAATGTCTGAACAAGAAACGACCGAAGAACGCAGCGAAGAACCTACCGCAAAGCGACTTGAAAAAGCACGAGAAGATGGGCAGGTAGCGCGATCACAAGAGCTTTCTGTAGCAATGATGATGATCGGAGTAGCTACTTTTATGGCTCTATTTGGCGGGCCGCTCATTATAAAACTAAGCGAGGTCTTTCGCGCAGGATTTATTTTTGATCGCAAAGATGTTTTTACTGAAGCATTACTGCCAGCTACATTTGGGCAGCATGCAGTGACTAGCATGGCTGTCATCGTTCCTATCTTTATTTTGGCCATTATTATTGCGATCGGAGCTGCGGGAATTATTGGAGGTTACAATTTTTCCTTAAAGGCGTTGTCACCAAAAGCGAGCAAAATAAATCCGCTTCAAGGATTTAAACGAATGTTTGGCATGAAAGCGCTTGTTGATTTAACCAAAGCTATTACCAAATTTAGTTTGGTCGGGGGCGTCCTGTATTTAGTTGTGACTAGCAAATTTAGTGAGCTTATTGCGCTAGGGTTTATGGATGTAGCCCCAGCTTTGGAAAACGCTGGGGCTCTAATTGCTCAAGGTGCCGTCTTGGTTACATTGACACTTATCATTGCTGCAGGTATTGATGTTCCCTATCAAATATATGAGCACAATAAAAAACTCAAAATGACCAAGCAAGAAGTTAAGGACGAAATGAAAGATACTGAGGGCCGTCCTGAAGTTAAAGCACAAATTAGACGTAAGCAGAGAGAGATGGCAATGGGCCAAATGATTAATGCTGTTGCCGATGCAGATGTAATTATTGTTAACCCTGAACATTTTGCGGTGGCTCTTAGCTACGATCCATCAAGTAGTGGCGCACCCACTGTGGTTGCAAAAGGCGTTGATTTTATGGCCCAGAGTATTCGGGAAAAGGCCAAAGAATCTGGAGTTCCAATTTTTCGAGCTCCACCTTTAGCGCGTGCCATTTATTTTACAACAGAGCTCAATCAAAGTGTGCCAGAAACTTTATACTATGCAGTGGCACAAGTTATTGCCTATGTATTTAGCTTGAACAGCCTCGATAGAAGCGCAAGTGTTGCTGCAAAACCCAAGCCTGAAGTCCCAAGTGGAATGCACTTCAGTGCCGATGGAAAAATCATAGACGACTAACGTAGTTCTGCCTTTAGGATGCAAGTGTAATGACACAAGAATTAGAAAAAACATTGTCTGACTTTGGGGATTGGTCTGATGGCGGTGATATATTTTATCGCCGCCAGGACAAAGTACAATTCCAGCGCTGTTTAAAAGCTGTGGTGAATGATCAATTAGGACTCGCTGTAGTAGCAAGTAGTGAAAAAATGTTGCATCACTATCGCCGCCTTATCTTGTCGCGGTTGCGTGAAATACAGGAATTGAAATTAGAGATTCTTTTGCCTAGCAATCTCGACACTTTATTGAAGCGGTTTAATCAAATCATGGCGACCATGCCTATTGATAGAGCATTGAGACCACCTCACCCTAATACTCCAATAACGTTGATGGTCGTAAACGATGCTCATTTAGTTGAACAACAACAATGGTCATTATTGGCACAATTATTATCTGATTTTCCTGGCGTTAATGTCCGATTGGTGCTGTTTGTCAATTCCACGGAGTGGCCACGATACGATACGGCACTAAAGCTATTTGGGCGAAAATTACACCAATGGAGGCTTGAAGTACCTACAACGATAGAAGCTAAAGATCTACTGATGGCTGCTCAAAAAAATGGTTCCAGTACAGAGGTAGAAGCATTATTAAGTGAGCTAGAAATTGATATATCAGAGGACATATTTGATCGTCAAGAAAGTCTGGATGAAGTCGAAATGGGAGAGACCCCTCCGTCTAGTAGTCAGAGCATCGATCCAAAAATAGATGCCAAACCTCTTTATCATGATGATTCGGATGCAGATACGCTATTGTTTATTTCGCTCGTTAAAGGAATTGAGCCAATATTTTTGAAATTCGCCTGTTATCTATTGTTCATATTTGGAATTTCATGGGTCTTGCAGCCAAAACAGTCGACTCTTGACGCTCCAACGATTATTTCATCTCAGGCGATGGCGTCCAAACAAGAGCCTATAGTGCTCTCTTCAGAAGCAATCATTCAAACAGCAGGAGCGATGGATTATTTTGTACATCATTCCTTTTTTAGAAATAAAGAGATGGCAATATCGTATGTGAACGACCATCCTACGCTGAAAAATGTAATGCTGGTATCTATCAAGGGGTCTGAGAGTACGGTCCATGGACTGATGTCAGGTCCCTTTAACTCTGAGCAGGACGCACGAGATTTTATGCAGCTATTTGAGACATCTAAAGATGGCTGGGTAATAAGTGCCACTCAACTCCAAATGTTGGTGCGTTAAGAGGTAACATAATTAAATTAAGATTTATTAGAAACTAAAGTTGGCCTTGATTGTGTCGATTTACTAAGCATTAAGCTAATTAATATTCTAAAAGGCTCTCTATGGCAATTTTAAAGAAAGACGCAAAGAAGAAGCCTGCAAAGGCGAAGCAGGCGAAAGCTCAAGAAAAGAATATTGAAAACGAAAATCAGGAGGATAATAAGATTCCGAACAACTCCTCTGCTCCGGATGTTGCTGTCGCAGAGATTGTTACGGAGGCAGTCACTAGTGGTAATAAATTTACCAATAGAATAATGATAGGCTGTGTTGTTTTTATGATTCTGTTAATCAGTATATATGGTTTGATGGCGTGGCAGACGTCTACTCGTGTGTCGAAACTGGATGAGAACATTCAGACGACTTTAAAAGTGGTGCAAGAATTAAATGATGCCGTCGCTAAACTTGCTAGTAGTCAAGGAGAGCTCACTACTCAGCAGAACTTATTGGGTGAAGCGGTAGCAAAAGCCGAATCGAGTGTTACACAAATGGAGAACACTATACCCGACGCCGCAGCAGAAAAAGTGAGTATTGAAACAGACAAAGTCATTGTGCAAATTAAGGACCTTGAGAAATCTTTGAAGAGTCAAGGAAACAGTATCGTCAGTGTAACTAGTGTAGTTGATAAATTGGGTTCACAACTCCGAGGCTTTGAGGGTCGGTTAAAAAACGTCCAAAAGCTATCTGCTGACGTTGAAGCGCTCGTGACTTTGGAAAAAGAGAAATATCTTAATGTCTTGACGCGACAAGCAGACTTACAGGAAAAACAGTCCGGTCCTGACCCAATAAAAGTTCCGCGAGATCCAAATATGGTCTTTTATTCTAATGAGTCATCAGACTAAACTGTACAGCGGAATACCTATCCGTAGGAGCGAATGGGACTTATTCCACAGCTAAGTGTTGGCGCAACCTTTTGATAGTGTTAGACAAAACTTGGCTGACTCGAGATTCACTAATGTCTAGTACAGCGCCGATCTCTCTCAAGTTCATTTCTTCGACGTAGTAAAGCGAGACGATAGTTTTATCACGTTCTGGCAAAGACTCGATGGATTCTGCCAACGCTTCCATCATCTGACCACTTTCAAGATTGGCTTCAGGTTCGTTAAGATCTCCTGCCGGCATATCGACAGTATCAGGCAACTGCGATTCTAACGAAACAGTTTGAAACCTGTAGGCATGCGCCCGCTCTTTGTGGAAATCATCAAGATCTTTTCCCATGAAATCAGCAAGCTCGGATTGAGAGGGCTGTCGACCCAATTCGCTAGATAACAGCGCAGTGGATTCGTTATGATCACGGATATTGACGATTGCCGAACGTGGAAGATAGGATAGTTTGCGAACTTGGTCTAGAATTGCTCCACGAATTCTTGTCCGAGCAAACACTTCAAACTCAACACCTTTACTGTTATCAAAAGATTTTGCGGCTTCAATCAGGCCAATGGTCCCTACTTGGATAAGCTCATCGAGTTCCATAAAGTTAGGTAATCGTGTTTTTAGATGTAGTGCGACACGCTTGACCAGACCAATATGCTCCATTAGCTCATCATTGCGTTGACTCGCCTTACGCACTTCGTCATACAATCCTAAGTCTGCCAAGTAGGCCTCCTAGCTCACGCCGGACTGTTGAGCAACCATCCGCTCAACAAAGAATTGAAGACCACCTGATAGTGAATCGTTGTCAGAGAGTCCCTCTACAAAATCAGCTAAAACAAAAAAATCACGCGTCGCTGCACTCGAAGGCGCAAACGATACCAACGGTTGCGATGACTTTAATGATCTAAGTACCATTTCATCATTAGAAATTGAGTACAGATACCCTACATGGCCGCCAAGGAAGTTCTTTATTACCGAATTGACACTTCGGTACAAGCCCTCACCCTCTGCTTGCGATGCGACACTATTTGGCAGTAACCATATATTGTTAAGGGCATGATCCTGGATCATGACTTTGATGGTTGCATAGGCGTCGGCGATGGATGAGGGTTCGTTTTTGAGAACGATAAGACGATGCTGGCAGGCGCTCAGAAAGGTCATAACAGATTCTGACAAACCCGCGGCTAAATCAACAATGAAGTAGTCAAGATCATCTTCAATTTCTGAAAAAGAATTGATAATACCCGCAATTTCTGTAGTTGATAAGGAGGCCATATGCTGAATACCACTGGCGCCTGGGACCAATTTAACCTCCTTGGGGCCGTCAATAATTATTTCCTTCAGGGTTTTCTCGCCCGATAACACATGACTAAAATTAAAGTCTGCTCTACACCCCAATGCTAGTTGCGCATTAGCAAGTCCAAGATCAGCATCAAATAGCATTACCTTTTTCCCTCGCGAAGCGAGGGTGACAGCAAGGTTAGCGGACACGGTTGTTTTGCCGACGCCACCTTTTCCACTTGCAATCCCGATGATCTTAGTTGCGCCACTTTTAAACATTTTCTAGCCCTAAGCTATTGATACCAATGTACAAAAAATTACATTTTACATACCGATGATTCATTCTCGTTCATCCCTTAATTGTAGTCAAACAAAACTCACATTCAGTTGGTCAAGAATACTTCTAATAAGGCCTGGGCCTGTAATCGGTAAAGCTGATTCCAAGGCTGAGGGAGAAGCTGAAACAAGTGATAGCTGCACGTTTTCATTCAATAAAGCATTAATCACGGGCCAAGGAAAAGTACCTTTTTCTAATCTTGATAGCATCACTGAATTCCAGTTTCCATGTGCCTTTTTCAGATATTTATTTGCAGAATCTTCAGACGTATCCGCAGCGAGAACTAAATGTTTTTGGACTATTGGCAAGTGTGCTGCTAACGTCTGCATCGTTTTGTCTGTATCCATACCATTGGTATCAATAAGGATCAACTTTCGATCATTAAGTTCTACTAATAATTGATCAAGTGTGTCCAAAGAGTTTGCGCGGTATACCTCAACGCCAGCCTGAGCACTAAGTAATAGTGATTGACTCCAAGCGCCAAAACGAGAGTCATTGAAGCTAATAATAGCGACAGTATGCTCACCATATTCGATGGCCTTTTGCCTTGCGATCCGTGTAGTCATGAGGGTTTTCCCTGCCCCAGAGCTACCGGCAATAACGTGTATGCCCTGCATCTCACTCAATATCTCAGTGTGATCAAGATTTTCTCCTAGAGCGTTTGTGATGTCACCTAAAACATCCCCCAGAATTTCATTCTGATTGATAATATCCGTTACCAAAGTCCGCAACGGTATTGGCATTCCGGTAGCATTGAGCGCCTCTATAAGTGGACGCATTTTCTGAGCAACAGCATGAGTGCCTGTCCAAGCTTCGACCTGTTGAGATAATTTAAATTCGCGCCGCATCACCGCTAACTCTTGTTTCACCAGGTCCACTATCTCTCTGGATTTGATTTTCTCTCGTTCTTCTGCCTCGATATCAACTTCAATCTTTGGCGCGTTAGGTAGTGCCGATAAAAACGTAGTATTAGTTACTTCTGGGACATTATTTGATGAAGTTTTAAATATTTTTGATTCCATAACCTGTTCAAAATTAGCGTTCTTTTTGATGGTTTCAGTATTTCTCTGTTCGCCATTGAGTTGCATTTCATTTAAGACCGACTCGGCGTTGTAGTCTAAGTCCACAGCAACTATTAACTCTGTTTTATCTTTTGCGCGCTTATTGGATACAACCAAAGCATCTTTTCCATACAGAGTATGAACCCGCTCCATGGCTGTGCGTGAGTCTTTAGCTAATATTCTTTGTAGCTCCATGTTACTTAATCCTTAAATTAAATCGTTGTATTGACATCAATAGTTGCTACTACGTTGACAGCCTGATCGTCTGGAATTTCACTGTATGACAATACGGTCAACTCGCTTAATCGATGCCTTATAAATTTTGCAAGCCAAGGGCGTATAGCTGGAGACACTACCAATACTGCAGCATGCCCTTGATTTTCTACCTCTTGAGAATTTTCAGCTAAGGCTTTAAATAGTCCCTCAGCGAGTTTTGGTTCAATCACTAGACCTTGGTTAGAGCTATTCTGCTGTAATACGTTATGTAAAATCTGCTCTAGTGAGGGATTTAAGGTCATTACCGGTAGGTTGTCATTAATATCGACTAGACTTTGAACAATCATGCGACCAAGACGCGGCCTAACTGCAGCCGTTAAATCATCGATATCCAGTGTTTTAGCACTTTCTGTTGACAATACTTCAATAATGGTCCGCATATCTCTAACAGAAACTGACTCATCTAGAATGTTTTGTAGGACTTTGGTTATCGTGGCAAGAGGAAGCTTTCCTGGCACCAAGTCTTCAACCAGCTTGGGGGATCTTTCGGCGACCTTATCGAGTAATTGTTGAGTTTCATCATGACTCAACAAGTCCGAGGAATTTTTTCGCAATAGAGTGTTCAAATGCGTAGCGATAGCGGTTGCAGGGTCGACAACCGTATACCCAAGCGTGCGAGCATAGTCACGTTGAGCAGGATCAATCCAAATTGCATCTAGACCAAAAGCGGGCTCTTTAGTCGGCGTACCCTCAAGCGAGCCATGGACTTGACCTGGATTGATGGCGAGTTCCTGACCTACTTTTATTTCTCCCTTACCTCTTATTACCCCATTTAAAACGATGTTATAAATATCTGGCTCCAAGTCTAGGTTGTCTCTAATGCGTATTGGCTGAACCAAGAATCCCAACTCTGCCGAAAGCTTTTTACGAACGCCTTTAACTCTGGGTAAAAGCTGTCCACCTGTCTCGGGGTTCACTAGAGGGATAAGACCATACCCTATGTCCAAGCCGATCAGATCGACTTGATCAACATCATCCCAGTTTAACTCTTCTTTAATAGGGTCTGATGCCTCAACGACGTGCGATCCATATCCGTCAGCTGATGATTCTTGTTGATTGATCTTCTTGAACATCCTGAAGCCGACTACTCCAGAGGTCACGCCCAAGGATAGAAATATTAATGATGGCATACCGGGGACTAAACCGAGCAATACGAGTATGCCGCCGGCTACTACGAGAGCTAAAGGATTACTTAGCTGAGTCTTTGCCTGAACGGTCATTGATTGAGCTGTTGTTACACGTGTCACAATAATGGCTGTCGCGAGGGACAAGAGAAGAGTAGGAATTTGTGCGACTAGACCGTCACCGATCGTTAGCAGGGCATAAATTTTCCCTGCCTCAGTAAAGCTTAATCCATGCTGAGAAATCCCAATAACAAGACCGCCAATAATATTAATTAGCAAAATCAAAAGACCTGCTATTGCATCACCACGAACGAATTTAGAGGCACCGTCCATGGAGCCAAAAAAATCAGATTCTTGTGAAATTTCTTCACGTCGATTTTTCGCTGTTTCTTGATCTATTACGCCAGCATTGAGATCGGCGTCAATAGCCATTTGTTTGCCGGGCATAGCATCCAAGGTAAAACGAGCGATTACTTCTGAAACGCGGCCAGCACCTTTCGTAACAACAATAAAGTTAATAATCATTAAGATCGAAAAAATGATAAAGCCGACTAGATAATTTCCTCCTATTACAAATTCCCCGAACGCCTCGATAACTTTACCGGCTGCATCCGGCCCTTCGTGGCCTCTGACGAGTACTAGTCTCGTCGATGCGACATTAAGTCCAAGTCTAAGCATAGTGGCTAACAACAAAATAGCTGGGAACGCAGAAAAATCAAGAGGCTTTGAACTGTTGATGGCAATCATAATGATGACTACGCCCAACAAAATATTGAAGGTAAAAAGAAAGTCGAGCAAAAACGAGGGTAATGGTAGTATCAGCATCGAAATAATTAATAGAACGATGGCTGGAATGCCTAATCCAGATAGTTCGATTTTTGACATATCCTGACGAATGCCCGACAGCATTGTATTTGCCATTTAAATAAACCTTAATAAATTCAGTTGTTTAGGAAAATTGTTCTAAAGGAAAAAAGATCTTTTATTTCCATGAATCATTAGAAGCAATATGTATGCCAGATATTTTTTGCTAAATGGGTAGGCGCTATAATGCGGAGTCTTGAGGTAATATTTATTTATTGCAGTTTTTTATTCAAGGGTTTGCGTTTAATGCCGATACTAAAGGTAGCGGAACCGCTATCTGTAATGCGAGGTATTACAGCTAACACACTAATAAAATAGGATTAGCCATGGCATACCTTAGAATGGGAAGTAGGTTAGGATTTAAAAATCAGCTCCGACTACGTAAACGAACATTAACATTTTCGACTGTATCGTTATTGGTCCTTGTTCTGAGCGGCTGTGTGACTAACATGGAGGCTTATAATGAAGCCGTTATTGAATCGGTTGTAGCCAAGAACAAAAATTTTTTAGCGACAGGGTATGCAGTCATCAGTGTGCAGAAATCTGACAATGCCGCACACCAAAGGCTCCTATCTATTAGAGCGTCTAAGTTAGATGCATATCGGTCTTTAATCCAGCAAGTCTATGGCCAGTATCTAGATTCGAATACAACTGTGGCTGAAATGGTTGTGCAGAGTGATAGTTTTAACGCCAAAGTGCAGGGTGTCATTTATGGCGCTAAACTGGTGAGTATTGCACCCGTGGGCGATGATACTTACGAGACTACATTATCTTTAAGCAATGACATTGTTAATGATTTACGCAAGCTTTATCTAGCGACAATGACGTCTCAAGGAGTCTGAATAAGGCGTTTCGTTACCTGAAAAATGTGTAATCTAAATAGGCATAAAGACTATGTTTTCCAAAAAAGCATACCGTGGGTATTATAATAATCGATCGATTCTAACAATAGTTCAGCGCGTTTTTTTTGTGTTAATTATGCTCGCGAGTCTAGTAGGAAGTGCATTCGCAAATCAGTCGCCTGCAGAGAAAAAGTTAGAGATGGTCAAGCAAGGCTTGGTTGATTTGGCCCTCCAATCTGAGGTGCGATTGGGTAGCTCTGCTTACTTGGATGGTGACGGTATTTTGTATGAGTCGTCGATTATGTCGAGTAGTGCGGATATTCGCGGTGTCCGAGTATTAGCGTATTTAAATGAGGCAGGCTTTGAGACATCTTCTGTTGATGCGGAAATTCTCCCTATTACAGAGTGCGCTGGTTCAGGTTTAAATATCCATCGTCAAGCTTTAGTTAGGACAGTAATGGACAAGTCTTTTACGGGTGGTGATTATCTGATAGGCGATCATTACATGAGTGAACTTCTCAGTCATTCAGAGCAAACATTATTGGAGGTTTTAGCGGCCTCGAAAGACTGGCTGTCTTCTGTCGACATCAATTTCCGGTCAGAATATGAAAGATATATGTCACAGAGGCCATCTGACAAGACAAACTACCGTTTTGATATAAGCATCCGTTCTGCGAAACCGATTAAAAAAAATCTACTCGCAGCAGGTTTCGATTCGTCGTATGGTCTTTTAGTCTGGGGGAACCCCCATCTAACAGGGTTTGAATTTAACCAATCATGGCCTAGCCAAGCATTGGAGTACAACCTCTCTCTGGTCAACCGTTTGACAGGAAAGCCAGTCTGGCAAAAGGCAGTGCCTTTGAGCTATCCACATGCAGATCGAGGATACAGTAAAGATGTTATTCCACTCTCGGTGAAGCGCCAAATTGCTTTGATCTCTAAAGATATGATTGAGGAAGTGTCCCAAGCAATAGGTTGTCAAACTGAGTATTATGCGTTAAATGCTGTTTCCGGGCGTTCTGATAAATTCAAAGTATATGTCGGTAGGGCAGCCGGTGTTAATATCGGCGATCAGTTTTTGATTAGCTCTAATGCTAATATTTTGACACAAGCACTTAGCATGTCTGGTCTGGCTGAGCTTGGATTAGCAGAGGTGGAGTCAGTAACAAATCGTACAGCGATATTGCGGCATGTCGCAGGACCAAAGCCGAAAGGCCTTGGTGGAATAACTAACAGTGTCGCCATTCATTTTTAAAATGGTTCAATAAATGATTATTAAGGAACTAACATGAGACGCGTTAAATCAAATATATGCTCGCTTTGCATGACCGGATTTCTGATGTTATGTAGCGTGAATGCTTTGACCATGGATAACATTGCCGAGAAGGCTCTAGCTCAGTTGATGTCGGATATTGAAAATATTCAGATGGGGATAAATGCTAAGGAAGACAAGCCTACACACTATAAAACGCAGTATGGCGATACTCTGGATAAGATCATTATTGACCAGATGCCTAATTTACCGATCAGAACTTCTATGTTAGAACGGGTCATTGTGCATGCTAACCCACATGCATTTAAGCGACGCAATCCTAATTGGATGTATGCGGGTAAAAAGTTAAAATTGCCAGATCCTGAAGATCTGCGCGATCTTATCTTCACTAAAGAAGCGCAGCAGCAAATGTCACGCGGCCATAATCGCGATAGCTGGGTTCGATACCCGTAATATTAATGTTTAATAACGTTGATGGTTTTACAGGATTGATAATGTGCTAGGGCCTGAACAGATAAATTTTGCACCGCGACCTACCCCTATGTTTTTAGAGGGTGTATCTGCAGTTAGGGTCACCGAGCAGATAGCAAAAGCCATCGGTCTTCGAGATAACCAGATCATTCGGGGCGTTATCGAGGATCGAGGCGGTATCCTCAAGCTCGTCTTGAATAATCGGGATTTCGATTGGCAAGGAAGTAAAAAATTCAAGCCGGGAGACAAAATTGATTTTAGGGTAGAAACTTCATCTCAAGGGCGAACATTGCAGCCATTGGCTTCAAGAGACGCTAAACCAGCTCTTGCTCCGACGCAATTGAATTCTCCAATACCCTACCACTCACCGAGACTATTAAGCCTACTCTATCGTCCTGAGCAATTATCTGCACTGATTCAGTTATTTAAACCGGTTGTGCTCGATAGCTTTTTAAATCAAGCAGGAAGCGAGGCGACTGGATTAAAGATTGGGCAGCTTATTTTTAGTATCAGTAATCTCTCGCCTCAAATGATTCGAAGTGCGTTAGTTAATTCAGGTCTTTTTGGTGAGTTTTTTCTCAATAATAAGTTATCTCCTCGAGCAGATATTAAGCAGCTCTTACGGAGCTTGATGAAGAATGTTAGTCTTCAACAGACTGACAGTGACGCTCTTGATAAAGCTATTGACGAGATTGAAAGTCGTCAACTTGAAGGTGTGCAGGCCCAGCAAAATCGAGAGGTTTCCTACCACTTTATAATCCCTTTTTATGACTCAGATCCCGTTGAGGTTCAATTTCAAAGGGGATCAGGTGATTTTACTCAAGACGAGCCTGATTGGGTAATTAATTTACACACTGATTCAGTTGAGTTGGGTGAAATATGGGCAAAAACGACTATTAAGGCAACAGCAGACATTGAAATGATAATCTGGACCGCTGAAGAAAAAGCTACGCTAGCGGCGCAAAAAGGGCGGTATCAGTTAGAAGCGGGTCTAGAAAAATTTGGATTAGCCCTGACTAAATTTTCGGTCTTACATGCACAGAGACCCCTGATAGATCCTCATCTGACGGGCCCTGGCCAAGTATTGGATGTTATAGCATGAATCAAAAATCGAAAAAAAAAGCTATAGCACTTGAATATAGCAGCAATAGTGCTCCAAGACTGACTGCAAAAGGTGACGGTGCTATGGCGCAGGCTATTATTGAGGAAGCCAAAATACAGGGCATACATATTGCAGAAGATCCTCATCTTGTGGCCTTACTTAGTGAACTAGAGTTGCAAGAAGAAATCCCTGAAAATTTGTACACCGCGGTGGCCGTTATTTTGTCTTGGGTATACTGGTTAAAAGGCCTAAGTCCGGCTGGCTATGAAGAGCCAGCTTAAGCTTGGCCCATATTTTTCCGGCTGCGATTAAGTCTGACCTTCCCCAACCGGTCGTAAACCTCGACCGTATTAAAAGGGTCCGGGGATTGGATCGTCTGCAATGCGCCACGAATAGATTCTAGTTTTCGCAACATAAATATTTCATTTCTGCGATGTAAATCTCTGCATTCAGTAATAATATCCATCACATCATCCCATATCGCAATATGGATAGACCCGCCTGAAGCATCTGGGCTAAACCCTTTAACCCTTTTGGCAAGTTCATCGCTAGCTAAAAAAGATAGAATTTCAATTTTCTGAGGTTGTAGGTCTTCAAATTGTGTTAAATCTTGTGTCTTAAGCGCATTAAATTCGTCCTCTAACAGTACTTTTAAAGTGCTGGCTTGATCAAGGGCTTGCGAAAAATACTCAAGTTCTTTTACGTCCATTTAGTAAGTACCTTTTAAACCACAGTTTTAGATGTAAAAAAGCCGCAAATGACTTCCGTCACCCACGGCCTGATTAATGCCTAAGCAGTATATACTTATTCTCCGCCGATCATTCGCTCTAAGGAAGCGAAGCTCTCGGCAACTTTTCTAGCATCTATTGGATAGTTGCCTTGCTCGATGGCCGTTTTGATCTTTGCGACCTTAGCAGCATTAAACTCTGCATTGGCCAGTGCAATCTCCGCAGCATTACTTAAAATCAGTTCGTCATTATTGGGCTTTATAGCCTTATCCGCACCATGCGGAACAGTCGTATCTGCTTGACTGCTTTTTATTTTTTCACTACCAGAATTTATCTGCGCGGCAGACCTTCCAAGATTAGAAATTGGATCTGTCATATTAGTCCTCCAGTGAGCTAAAGCGCCCTTTTACATCTTCTCTACCAGTATATCGGCAGTAAACTAATTTTCTATAGTAAAAAGGCTATAAAAAGTGTTATTTTTTACGTGATAGGCTTACAGCCCTTCCAGAGCCGATGATTAAGGCCCTGATTTTTTCATTCGACTCAGGATTCAATAGACTAATTTGTTGGTCTAGCTTACCATTTTCCAATGCAATCATAGTGGTAGTAATAGAAAGCAGACCTGATCCGGAGCGCAATACAATAGTATCCCCCTTCTTAACCATCAGAGACGGCTTTAAATCAGACGCTCTTATTGGTTGTCCAGGCCTTATTGTTCTGATTACCTCCATATCTTTTGTGTCGCCCACTGAGTACAGAGCATCAGACGGTAAGATGCCATAAAAAGGCCTCACACCAACGTTGGTTGTATTGAGTTTTTGCCCTCTAGTAATTGCCTGTGAAGCCATTAATACAAGATGGCGAATATTCAAATCACGCCGAGAAAGGACTGTTTTTAAACGGAGATCTCTTGCAGCGGTCGCTTTATTGAGCAATGTCTTTGGGAACAGATTGTTTTTGCTTATTTGCGAGGCTGTCCGAAATACCTCAATTACATCGTCTAGTCCTATCACATCACCCTTTAACACGTCATTCTTTAGTTGAAATACAATGACACTATCGGCAAATTGGCTTGTCTGAACTACCTGTCCCTCTAATCCTGTAGTAATTAAACGTTTTCCCTCTAGTGTTTTAAGGTCAGCAACAACTCCCTTTTTTGACCTTGAGGCCCGCCCCATCCTGACCACAGAATTGTCTACTTCATCACCAGGGGCGACTGATTCTGTGTATATCAAAGCAGGCTGGTCCCCCTCGATTTGAATACCAATATAGGCCGACCATTCGGGAGAAGAGCATGCAACTCTGACAGTTCTCTGACTTTTTTTGTACGGAAAGCTCACTTCGAAAGGAGAAGAGCAAGCAGGCACCTTAAGACGCCGATCTAAAGCGATGACTTTAACCTGAGACGCCCGCAATTTACTCTGCAACGCCACCCAAGTTTGCACATCATGAACCAAAGCCTGTTTGGCCAATGGCAATTCATACGGCGATTGGGCCGTGGCAAAAGAGCATACGACACCAAACAAAAAAATTATTCTAATAATCATAGGTGATAAGTATGCGTCAGTTAAAAAGGTGACGCAATACCGACATAGCGGCAAAGCGTACCGGCACAATATCGCCGGTCAAGCGGCAAGCCTGTATTTTTGAATTGACTCAACCCTATATAAGCAACTGATTTATATAAATAAATATATTTGGAAACCGCATTGAACTTAGAGTTGGCATCACTTTTGCATTATATATTTTGACGAAAACAAACAACCAGTGTTTAGTTTATCGACACAACCTTAAAAAACTGATGGGTTAATTATGAAAGTGCTTGATTCGACATTTGCATTTAGCGAGACGGCGCTGTCCCTGCGAGGTCAGCGATTGGAAGTATTGGCTCGCAACATTGCAAACTCAGATACCCCAAACTACAAAGCTCAGGACGTAGATTTCAAAGATATTTTGGAAAACACTCAGGCTAACATTGGACTAAAGGCGACTCAACATGGCCACATTAGGGGCGCTAATAGCTTCGCAGATGGCAATCTAGTCTACACCGTGCCCTTTAACTCCTCAGTCGATGGCAACACCGTTGAATTGAGTGTTGAACAAGCTAAGTATGGTCGCGCAGCGGCACAATATCAGGCGACGTTACGGTTTCTAGAAGGTGAGATGAGCGGTATCCGTAAAGCACTAAGAGGAGATTAATAGATTATGTCAATCAATAATATTTTCGGCATCGCCGGATCAGCAATGAATGCTCAGATGGTTCGTATGAATTCAACTGCATCCAACATGGCCAACGCAAGCACAACTGCGACTAGTCAGGAAACAGCCTACAAGGCCAAAAGACCTGTTTTTGAAGCATTACTTTTCAAGGAGCAGACAAATTTCAGAGCGCCCACAGTCGGTGGCGTAAAAATATCTGGGATAGTTGATGACTCAAAGCCAAACGCAGCAGTTCATGATCCTGGACATCCCGATGCAAACGAAGATGGGATGGTTTTCTTATCCAATGTGAATGAAGTTGTCGAGATGGTAGATATGTTAGCTTCCGCGCGGAGCTATCAAAATAACGTTGAAGTGATCAATACGGCAAAGCAATTGATGATGAAGACCCTCGATCTGACTAAGGTATAAGGGAAAATATTATGATTGATACATTAACATCGTCACCTTTTTTAACCTCAGGTCAATATTCTGACCAGCAGGCAGCGATTGCCGCGGGTGAGGATGACTTAGGGCGGGATGCTTTCCTAACGCTTTTAACCACGCAGCTTACTAATCAAAATCCGCTTGAGCCAATGGATAATGAGGCTTTTGTAGCTCAGCTTGCCCAGTTCTCCTCTGTGGAGGGTATTAAGGGTATGCAAGGATCTCTTGAGGATATGGTGTCGGGAATGCGACAGGATCAAATGATGTCTGGCGCTAACTTGGTGGGTAAAAAAGTTGCAGTAGAAGGTGGGCTGTTCACCGGCGGTAATGGGACTCCATCTCAAGGATCAATCAATCTGCCCTTGGGAGCAGATTCTATCGTTGTGAGTGTTTATGACGCGCAATCGGGCGATTTGATATTCCAAGAGACTCAAGGAAGTAAAATACCCGGTCAGACCGAATTAGGCTGGAGCGGACTAAATACTGACGGAAGTCCTGCACCTGCGGGCACTTATATAATGACCGCAGATGTAGCCAAAGATGGCCGATCTGAAACTGCTGCAGTCACAACACTTGCTATGGTCAACAGCGTTAAATGGAATCCACAAACGCAGCAATTATCCCTCGATATTGGTAATGGTACCTATATCCCACTATCCGCAATTGAGAGCATCGGCGGTTAACTACAGATTTACAACAGGAGAACACTATGTCTTTTTATACTTCACTTACGGGGCTCAACGCAGCGGCAGCAGAGTTAGCCGTAGCCTCAAATAACATTGCCAACTCATATACGGCTAGCTTTAAGCGTTCGACAGTGGCCTTTGGCGATATTTTTGCTAGTTCAGCGTCATCTAATAGTGCTACGGCAATAGGTGGGGGCGTCTCACTTATTGGTGTAAATCAGGAGTTTTCTCAAGGCGGGCTGCAGTTGTCCGATAATTCACTTGATGTGGCAATTACTGGTTCTGGGTTTTTCCCAATCGCGTCCTCTGACGGTTCTGAGCTTTTTACTCGGAACGGCTCTTTTATGCTCAATGATGACAACAAGATCGTTAATAGTGCCGGACAATTTTTGCAAGTCCATCCTCTAACCGTTGATGGAATAAGTGACTTTAACCAGCCTATGATAGATCTAGATGTTAAGCGAAGTCTAGCAGTACAGCCGACTACGACGATAGATTTTGATTTAAAATTTCCAGATGGTGTTGCGGTTATTGGTGATGGTACTGGGAATATTGCTATTAATCCTGCTGACGCCACTAGCTATCATGAGTCCCAAACAATCTCTCTTTTTGATGACGCTGGAGAGCCTTATACGGCAGTGGTTTATTACCAAAAAATAACAAACAACGCCGCCGTTGATGGTGTTGAACTAGATACATGGCGAACATCTGTTCATGTTGACGGCAACGCCGTCGCCGCAAGTACGGCTGAGCTGACTTTTGATCAAGATGGAGTAGCATCTGCAGTTTTTGCAGCACAGACAATAGCAGCATCACTCATAGATGGGCGTTCTAACGCAGTGACACTTAATATAACAGCGGTGACTCACACTAAGACTTTTGAAGTCATTGGGCAGAGCCAGGATGGTCTAGCAAAGGGTGCTTTGGTTAATATCAATATTGGACCAACTGGAACTGTGACTGCGACTTATTCCAACGGCGTACAAAGCGTTGCAGGAATAATAAATTTAGCCACATTTTCTTCCGAGCAAGGACTAAGTCAGAAGGGTAATACGGTTTATAGCGCAACTGGTGCGTCTGGGGCGAGCGTTTATGGCGAGCCGGGTTCTAGCGGAATAGGATCACTAAGCAGTGGAGCTAAAGAGAGATCTAACGTTGATATTACAGAAGAACTTGTAAATTTAATCTCTGCACAACGTAATTTCCAATCCAATGCTAAGGCAATGGAAACCTCTGGCACCTTGACTTCAACTCTTATTAACATGCGTGGTTAAGAACGATATTTATATAGGACGATAGAATGGACAGATTAGCGTTTACATCATTGGCAGCAGTAAACAACCAAGGCGAAATTAGAGCTCAAATTACCAATAATTTGGCAAATGTCTCAACGATAGGCTTCAAGGAAAGTTTTGAGCTTGCGTCCAAAACTATTGATGTGGTGGGAGACGGTTTTAACTCTCGTGCCTCAGTGGATATTGATGCCGTTGACGTGATTAATCTAAAACCAGGTGTGCCAAATCAGACTGGTCGAGCCATGGATGTTTCATTACAGGGATCTACCGTACTAGGTGTACAAGCAGATAATGGCGAGATTGGCTTTACGCGTCGCGGTGATCTTCGCGTATCTCCGACAGGTTTGATAGAAAACGCAGCGGGCCATTTAATTCTAGGTGAAGGCGGTCCCATCAATGTTCCACCAGGGCAACTCGTTAATATAAGCCCAGATGGTACGGTTTTCGGATCGTTGCCCGGCCAACCAGATGCAGAATCGGTGGAATTGGGGAAGTTAATGTTGCGAGATGCGAGTGAAATGCCGCTAACTCGCAGGACAGACGGATTATTTGAATCCATTTTGCCGGCGTTTAAGGGCATTGAGTTTCCAACAGGTCCGCAACCAAGTTCGCTGCAAAGTGGCTCTTTGGAGGGTAGTAATGTTAATCCCATTGAGGCAATGATTAAGATGTTGGATTTTAGTAGATCCTATGAGTCGCAAATTAAAATGATTAATGAAATTAAATCCATCGATGAAACTGGATCAACTCTGTTGAGAGTTTCAGGTTAAACAGTAACAACTAATACTAAATAAAGGATAAAGGTAATGGATGCTTCACTTTGGATTGCTAAAACGGGCCTTACCGCTCAGCAGACAAGAATGCAGGTTATCTCGAACAACCTAGCAAACGTTAACACTACTGGCTTTAAGAAAGATAGGGCAGTGTTTGAAGATCTGTTGTATCAAAATATTGTTCCTGCTGGTGGTCAGGCAGATGCGCAGACCCAGACCCCCACAGGGTTGATGCTAGGAACGGGTACTCGTGTTTTAGCGACAGAAAAACTGCACGGTCAGGGAAACATTATTAATACTGAGAATGCACTAGATATTGCTATTACTGGTGAAGGTTTTCTGTCAGTTCAGCAAGCAGATGGAACCGTAGGCTATACCCGCGACGGATCGATGAAGCTTGATGCTCAGGGGCAGTTAGTGACATCAGGGGGCGAAGCAATTCTTCCGGCAATACAGATCCCCCAGAATGCCACTGGGATAACTATTGGCCGCGATGGCACCGTGACAGCAGAGCTAGCTAATGGTGGCGGAGCTGCACAGGTTGGCCAGATTCAGCTAACAATTTTTGTGAATAACTCTGGACTACAACCGATTGGTCGTAATTTATTAAAGCAAACTGAGGCCTCTGGTGCGGCGATCGTTGCCATCCCAGGTGAGGGTGGATCAGGTATGTTGATGCAGGGCTCCTTAGAAGCTTCCAATGTAAATGTGGTTGAGGAGATGGTCAATATGATTGAAACCCAACGCGCTTATGAAATTAATTCAAAGGCAATCTCAGCAGCCGACGGCATGTTGCGATTCTTGAATAATAATCTCTAGGGCTGACCAATGAACCATTATTATTTCTTTGCAGTGTTGCTCATATCTAGCCTACTTAACGCTTGTGCGGGGCAGCCACAGATGATGCCAACTACTGAGTTTTCTCCGATACAGCCAATTCCAGAGCAGAAGCCAAGGCAGGTTACGGGTTCAATTTTCATGAATGGTCGAGATCTATTTGGCGATCTGCGGAGTTATCAGACCGGCAATGTCCAGGTGGGTGATTTGGTAACTGTTCTCTTGAGTGAAACAACACAGGCTTCTCGTACTTCAGCTGTAGCGACCACTCGAACAACGACCAATGATGCTATTGGCCCAAATCAGATGGCTTCAATCATTGATAAGATCGGTTTTGGAGCAAGCTTTTTCGAGGGAGTCAACACCGATGGTTCAGAAATAACAAGTGACGGTAGCGGCTCTGCTGGTCAGGCTGCTAGTTTAACCGGATCGATCTCAGCTATGGTGGTAGAAATACTCGGTAATGGGAATTTGGTAATTATTGGTGAGAAGCAACTTGCGCTTACCGAAGGTACCGAGTTCATCAGGGTTAAGGGAATTATCCGTCCGGCAGACATTCAACCAGATAACACTATTTTATCTCAACGTATCGCTCATGCGCAGATTTCTTATCGCGGCACCGGCGAGCTAGCGTCAGCCTCAAGAGCATCTTGGGGAACTGGCTTACTTTATAAATTCTGGCCATTTTAAGATGGCATCAGCGAGATTGTTATGATAAAAATAAAATTTTTAATGGCTGTGTTGTTAGCGCTCAGCACGTCCTCTGTCAGTGCAGATCGTGTCAAGGATCTTACTGACATAGCCGGCGTTCGATCAAACCAAGTAGTTGGCTTTGGCCTTGTCACGGGCTTACAGCAAACGGGTGATGGCAAAGATCTTCCAATTACTGCCCAGGCGCTTAAGACGCTTCTCTCAGGTTTAGGTGTTAGTGTTGATGGTCCTGTTACAGACTTTGATCTTGGGGATCAGTTGGCCTCTTTAGCTGCACAGAATGCAAAAAAGGAAGTGAAGGTAGAGAATGTTGCCGCAGTAATGGTGACTGCTGAGATCCCGCCTTTTGCCAAACCAGGTCAACGAATTGATATCGCTGTTTCAGCGATTGGTGTAGCAGAGTCTCTGCGTGGGGGTCAGTTAATTATGACTCAGTTACGCGGTATTGATGGACAAACTTATGCTGTTGCACAGGGAGCAATGTCAATCACGGGCGTTAGTGTGGAGGCAGCAGGCAGTAGCGTTCAAATTGGAGTCCCTACGTCTGGAAGAATTCCTAATGGTGCGACAGTTGAGCGAATGGTGCCAACCCCTTTTGATACATCTGAGCACATTGTTCTAAATGTCAAAGAGTCTGATTTTTCTACTGCCATGGCGATTACCGAGGCAATTAATGTAGCCTTTGGATTGGGCACAGCAAAGGCTCTTGATGGCGTTTCTATTGCGGTTTCGGCACCTATGGACTCCTCTCAGCGAGTATCCTTTTTGAGTATGATAGAGAACCTTGACGTAGCACCAGGCGAGCCTAGCGCCCGCGTTGTTATTAATTCAAGAACTGGCACAGCAGTAATCAATCGGAACGTTAGGGTAACAGCGGTTGCTGTTACCCATGGTGCTATTACGGTCAGTATTTCAGCAACCAACGAAGTCAGCCAGCCAGAGCCCTTTTCGGAAGGTGAAACGGTGGAAGTTCAAAATGCCGACATAGAGGTGGCTGAAGTAAACAACCCCATGGTGCTTTTTCAACCGGGCGTTGATTTAAGAGAGATTGTAGATGCCGTTAATCAGGTTGGCGCCTCTCCCTCTTCATTGATCGCAATCCTTGAAGCATTAAAAGCATCTGGCAGTTTGCGTGCCGAGCTAGTGGTGATCTAAATGCAAGATATCTCGTCAACAGCTAAAAGCTACCTTGATTTTTCTGGTTTAGGAGAGCTCAAAGCGAAGGCTAGTAAAGACCAGGCTGGCGCTGCTCAGGAAGTTGGACGGCAGTTTGAAGCAATGTTTGTGCAAATGATCTTTAAATCAGTGCGTGATGCAAATGCCACCATGAAGAGCGATTTAATGGGTTCATCGAGCGTAGACCAATTTGAGCAGATGTACCACGACGAATTGTCTCAGGTGATGTCGCAAAAAGGGGTATTTGGTTTAGGTGACTGGCTCGCTGAGCAGGTTAACGGCCATGCTAATACCGCTAAAGCGGTTAAGACATATGAGCAGACATTACCGTCAGCAATGCCACTTAATAACATTGATATCCCCAAGCCTATCTCGCTTTCGAGCAAAGACAGCGGCGTAATACGAGGACTTAGATAATGGTTGATATTTTAAATATCGGAGCTGGCGCCGCTCAACTATATCGATCAGCGCTGTCGACGGTCAGTAACAACATTGCTAATCTAAATACTGAGGGCTATACCCGTCAGGTATCAGAGAGCGCCCAAAAAATACCTATCCTGCAGGGTGGAATGTATATGGGCGATGGGGCTCGTTTGGCAAGTGTCACCAGAGCCTTTAATGAATTTAATGAGAGCAATCTGCGCAACAGTTCTAGTGACCTAGCGACTCAAGACCCAATGATTCAGTATGCCGATCGTATAGTCGATATTATGGGCTCAAAGACTTCAGGCCTATCTAGCGCATTAGATACGTTTTTTGCAGCAGCTAGAGATCTTAGTGCAGACCCAGGCTCAACGACTCTGCGCAATGTGTACTTACGCGATGCTGACGGGTTGTCGGTTCGCTTTCGAGAACTCGCAGGCCAGTTAACTACTATTGAAAATGAAACCCAATCAAGCATCAATGTGCAACTCGAAGCACTCACTGAATTAGGTGCACAATTATTTAATGTCAATCAACTATTAGAAAGAACAGTATCCGGAAATCAGCAGCCTCCAGCACTACTTGATCAACGCGATACTCTGCTAAGGGACATGGCTGAGATCGCTAAAATAAATGTAACACAAAATTCATCAGGATCTGTGGTTGTTCGTTTGGACAGTTCTGCAGGCACACCCGTGGTCGATTTACAGCGAGCCACTGTGTTTAGTGCGACTTTTAATACTACAACACCGGGCCAAACCGAAATTTTGGCAAATGTATATGGTATCCCAGCTGCAACAACGTCAGTGGCGGGTGGCACTTTAGGTGGCGTAATGAGTTTTCGAAGCCAAATTTTGGCGCCATCCATCGCGAGTTTGGACACACTAGCGACATTGGTCATGTCCGAGGTTAATGCCCTACAAACTACAGCAGTTGACGCTAGTGGCGTTCGTGGGACCAACTTATTTGATGCAAGTGTAGCAACAATAGGAGCGGCAGGTTTCGCATTAATGCTCACAGATCCCTCAAAAGTAGCCACGGCAGGTTTACTTAAAATTACCGAGAATGCTAATAACACCGGTACAGCAAAATTGGATTACAGCCAAATAGCTGCTGGAACAGCGACGCCTGCATTTACCTTAACATTTACTACTGCAGGGGGTTACAGCATCGATGGGACGGCAGTCGCGGTTGATGCAAATGGTGGATTTACCCACGAAGAAATTGACTACTCTGTTACTGGCACACCGGCAGATGGTGATAATTTTGTTGTTGGATTAAACGCCAATGCAGCAGGGGACAATAGAAATATTCGGCTGGTTGCGCAGCTACAAACGAAAGAAGTCACTACCGATGGTCGAACCTTAGGAGATAGTTATATTGGCTTAGTGAATACCGTTGGTAGCGCAGCAAAGTTGGCTAAGATTTCGCAAGGCGCTCTGCAGGTTGTCTACGACCAGGCTGTGACAGAGAAGGACAAAATTTCTGGCGTAAGCCTTGATCAAGAGGCGGCAGATTTGATTCGCTTCCAACAGGCGTTTCAAGCGGCGGCTCAGATAATTCAAACCTCCAACAAGATGTTCGATTCTATTTTGGGGATCAGATAAGGATTTTTAGATGAAGATTTCAACCTCTCAAAATTTTGATACGGCGGTATCTCAGATGAACCGCCAACAATCTAAAATTGCTGATATGCAAGCAAAGTTGGCGTCGGGAAGTCAGCTAGTCAAGCCTAGTGATGACGCTGAGAAATCAGGCATTATTCAGAGACTTACGTCTGCGTTAAATCGACAAGAGAGTTTTGAGGGTGGCTTAAATCACGCTCAAAATCGGTTGGCAACAGAAGAGTCAGCATTGATGGGGTCTGAAAATATTTTACAACGTATCCGTGAACTCGCCGTGCGAGCCGGCAGCGACACCTTAAGTGCAACAGACAAAACAGTAATCGCCAAAGAAGTCAGTAGTCTGCGTGATGAGCTATTTAGTTTTGCAAACAGTCAGGATGTTAATGGTAACTTTATCTTTGCCGGTTCTGCTGTGCAAACTGCTGCATTTGTTGCCGCAGCGGATGGTTCAGTCACTTACCAGGGTGATAAAAATCAGACTTCTGTCGATGTATCTGACTATAAAACCTTGGCTATTAATAAACCTGGGGATGATGTCTTCAAATCAATTATTAGAGATGAAAACGGAGACAATCCTGCGACTATAGGTTTTTTTACTGCTATCAGTGATTTTGTTGATGCGCTTAACGCAGACGATGACCCAAATATTTCCCGAGGACTCTCTGAAATTAGTAGTCTCACTGAAAATATGGGTATGGCAATGGCAGATGTGGGTAACCGGATGAATACAGTGGAATCTCAAAGAGACGTTTTAGCTGATACTAAGCTGCGTTATCAAGAGTTGCTGTCTAACGCCGAAGATCTAGACTATGCAACTGCCGTGACCAAGCTGTCAGCAGAACTTTTGTCTCTGGAGTCAGTGCAGGCTAGTTTTGCAAAAATTTCGCAATTAAATTTGTTTAACTATCTCCGGTAGAAAAGTAAATGACTGAAGTTAACAGTGTCGCTTCGACGGTACTAACGTCTTTAGATATCGGTTCGGGCCTAGATATCGCTAAGCTGTCGCAAGACTTAACGGACGCCGAAAAGGTACCTAAGCAAGAGGTTATTCAGGGAGATATTGATGCCACTGAGGCCTCTATATCTACCTATGGGCTCGTTAAATTTCAAGTTGATGCACTCAAAACGGCATTTGAAAAGCTCAATGATGCAAATGAACTTGCTACTAGTGCAGGGACATCATCTGATGTGACTAAACTCACGGTGTCCTCAGTTGCAGGTAGTGCAACAGCAGGCGCATACGACTTCACCGTTAGTCAACTTGCTCAGAATCAGAGGGTAATGTCTGATCAATACACGACTACAACTCAGGCACTTAATAGTGGTTCTGGGTTTGATATTTCTTTATCAGTGGGTACCACCAAATCGGCTATTCCCGCTGTTTATAGTGCCACGGTAACGGCTGCTGAAACCACAACCCTTGTTGTTGGCGACGGCACTACCTCGGTGACGGTTGCTAGTGCCAGTTACAGCACAATTGACCAGCAAGTCTCGGCCATACAAGGCGGCACTAATTACAGTAGTTTGTTATTTACCGTGGGTAAAAATACCGCGGGTAATGCGATCGAGTTCACCTATAAAAGCGCAGGAGCAGTTGCTTCAACGCCAACCTTTACGGGCTCTGGAAGCACCCACACAGTCACCAACCCAACGGTTGGTGTCAGTGTTTCAAGTCCAGTGAACGGGGTGGCTGCTGAATATAATGTCACCGCCACAGCATCTGAAACAACGGCCTTAGTCGCTAGTGATGGCAGTAATAGTGTATCTGTAAATAGTGCATCTTACTCTAGCATTGCGGACCAAGTGACCGCTATTCAGGGAGCCACAGGGTACAGCGACCTACTATTTACCGTGGGATTAAACTCAGCAGAGGATGGTTTCACGTTTACTTATAAAACCACTGCCGCTATTTCTACCGCACCCACACTCACTGGAACCGGCAGCAGCCACTCGGTGACAAGCACTATCACCGGCGTTACTCCAGTCAATGCGGCAACTACCACCACTATTAATGTTGCCACAGACACGCCGGCCGGGATTGTTAGTGCTATAAATACGGCGAATACAGGTGTGACGGCAACACTTGTGGATACCGGAACGGCCGGTAACAATTACAGAATTGTCTTGGCAGGGCAGACTGGGAGCAATGGTGTATTTACACTGACATCTACTCCGGATCTTGGCTTTCATGACACGGCTAATGCTTTACAAACAGCTCAAGATTCAGTGATGAATTTTGAGGGCTTGGATATCACACGCAGTAGCAATGATATTAGTGACGTGATTGATGGTGCTACCATTAACCTTGTAAGCACGACATCAACTGCGGTGAGGCTGAACATTACCAATGATAAATCCACGCTAAAGACAAACTTGCAGGGTATGGTGGATACTTACAATGGCCTGAACACACTATTTACAACGGCAACCTCCACCACATCTGAGTCTGAACTAGGGGGCTCGTTAGCAGATGATACGTCGATGGTTCGTTTTTTAAAGGACCAGATACGGACATCAATATTTGCAGATTCCTCAACGAAGTCTGGCAACATAAGTGCTATGCGTGACTTGGGGATTAGTGTAGATAAGTCCGGTACTATGACCTTTACCGCCGCGACTTACGATGCGGCTGTGTTGGCTAGCTACGATGACATTGTTACGATGCTAACTGCAGACACCAGTAACGAGAGTTTGTTCACCACATCCAGTAAAGGCTTATCTCAGGATATCGCCACGGCTTTAGAAGCCTTCACAGACAGTGACGGTATTGTTACAACGCGCTCCACAAATGCTACCACCGCTCTTGCTGACCACAAAGAGGAGTTGACCAAACTTGAGGCCCGAATGGAATCTGTCTACCAGCGCTACCTGACACAATTTACTGCCATGGAATCACTCATGGCCAGCATGGACGCCACCAAAGACTATCTTACAGGCCAGTTAGAGTCACTATCCAAAGCTTATGATAGTTAATAGTGAGTCAGTTCAGGCTATTGCAACAGCGATAATACCGATTTTGCATGCTGATTTGCCTGGGCTAACACTGCTACACCTGCTTGTTGAATAATTTGTGTTCTGGCAAGCTTCGTTGTCTCTGCAGCATAATCCGTGTCCATAATACGGCTTCTGGCTGCGCTGGTATTTTGAGAGATATTAGTCAGATTGTCTGAGGCATACTCCAGGCGATTAATCGTTGCGCCCAATGTTGCCCTATGGCCGCTCACGCGAGCAATAGCTGTGTCAAGATAACCAAGGGTTGTCGATTGCGCGCTACCGGTTATTACCTGAGCAGCTAAGTCAATAGTCTCATCGCCTGAGGTGGTCCCCGCTGCGGCGACATTCAAGTTGGTAAAGATATCAAGATCTGCTGAAGTACTACCGTCGATACCTGCCTGAGAAGCCTCTGTAGCACCAAAATCAGTATTCAAGTCAGCAAAGGTAATGCTAATGGTTTGATTTGCGTTTGCGCCTACCTGAAAGTCAACTGCTCCTAAAGAGCCATCTAAGATATTTGTACCGTTCCACTGGGTATCGGTAGAGATCGAATGAATCTGTGCTTCCAATGCCTCAAACTCAGTATTGAGAATAGCAAGCTCTGCAGTGGTGTTGGTGCCGGTCGCCGCAGACACGGTGAGAACACGCATACGCTGAAGCATACCGCCCAC
>TARA_B110001450_G_scaffold84334_1_pt1 | contig 46963 bp, 48 predicted proteins | sample TARA_B110001450 | Tara Oceans TARA_B110001450 (sample SAMEA4396538) | marine metagenome | biome: Polar Biome; feature: [SRF] surface water layer (ENVO:00010504); material: water (ENVO:00002006), including particulate matter (ENVO:01000060) such as... | depth 5 m | reverse complement strand
GGACTCACATCATAGACGGTAATGTTTGCTGGATCAGAACCGTAGGGATTGGCAATAGTGGTAGCGGTGTACCCAGAACCTGGACCCCCAGTTGGACCTGCACCTAAATTTTGTGCAACATAGGCTGCCTTAGGGGTAAATCGGACTGTATTAGCATTTTCTTGGCTAATGTCGTACGCATAGCCAGTGCCAGTACCAGATCCATTGCTTAGCACCATGTGAGGTAACGAGGTAACGCGTCCAGTTGTCGAATTTAATTGAAACGTCGCACCTTCTATGACATCAGATATGACATTACTACCACGATTAATTAAAAGTCCTTCGTAGCCTATCTCTGCATCTTGGGCCGCTTGTAGCACGTTTGAGGAGACATCAAAGCCAAGGCTATTGGTAGCAACACTGCTGCTAGTTGCTAGAGAGAAGCTTCCATCAAGCCCCTCTGCGCCAGACAAAACAATACGATAATCATTACCAATACCACTCACATCCAATAAGGCTGCGGTGATCCCTGTATCTGCATCATTAATAGCAGTAACGATACCCGCCAGTGTGTCGTTACCGGCGCCAATTTTAACAATGGTATCAGTAGGGGCATTGACCGAGTTAACCCCTAGAACTGAACTACTAGCGGTTTGTGCCGAGCCATTGAGTACAAACGTTGGCGTTCTAACAACACCATCGTTTTTGTAGTCAAATACTAGACTGGTTGAGGTCGCAGAGACGGTAAATTGTAAATTGTCATAATTACTGGCATCTTGAATAGCCTCTGCCATTTGTTGAGCAGAGGTTACCGAGACATTTGTTTTAGTGATGGTAGCACCAGTATCCGATCTAGTTGCCGAAGTGATCGTACCAGTAGCGTTGGCTTTTTGAACGAAGGTTAACTTATTGTCATCAACCACTGCGGTAGTCTCAAAATTCGCAGAAGCGTTGCTGTTAATGGCATTGGCTAAGTCCTGAAGAGTCACCGCACCTATGGGGATCGGTAGTCCAAAGGTAGTCATGTCGGCTAAGCCGACATTGATCGTTTCATCGCTACCAGAGCCATTGCTACCTGCAACAGATATGGTGCCAGTGCTGGCTAGGGCCGCTTGTAACTGTGCTTCTGTAATAGAGAGCTCGTAGTCAGTGCGAACTGAAAAATCAGTGGATGCAATGCTGACTGTTGTGGTGCCATCGGACACTACTAGGGAATCTGAACCTGCACTGCTTGGGGTAAAGGTATAACTTGCGGGGGACCCATTTACCGGGGCTGCACTAATAATCCCCTGGGCAATGTTGCCAATGCTATAGGACGCTGATCCGTCGGCGCTAGCAATAGCCGACACTATCTGTGCTGAAGCACCCGCCGTAGTCTGCACAAAACTAATGCCCTTGGAGCGATGAACCTCTGCTGAGGAAAAGTTGCCCGCAAACCCAGCGTTAGCAGAAATATCGTTATTAATGGCTAAAATGAGTCCTTCAAGACTTGCATTTTCAAAGGTGTAAATACCGGCACCTTCCAGCGATTCCATGGCTATATCAATTTCAGCTTGAGTAATTTGAATCGTATTGCTGCCGTCAGAGTATTCTATATACGCCGATGTGCCATCGCCGACTGCTTGCAATTGCGCAGTGGTTATAGCATGTTCATAGGTCCCTGTGCGCGTCACTCCAATCGAAAGAGTAATATCAAAAGCGGCACTGGCATTCACACTACCGCTGCTTGTTTGATAACTATTGGATGCAACACGTTGATTTTCAGCTAGCTGATAGACATTGATATCATAGCCACCCTCTGGTGCATCGTTGGTTACACTGAGGAAAGAAACCGCATTCTCGTTGGAGCTTTCACCCGCTGTCGAGTAAATTTCATTGGCATCGTTTATTGTTTCAAAAGAGCTTGCAAGGATGTCTAGCTGCGATGAGATTAGTCCATAGCCCGATATCTTGGCTTCTGTTTTGTCAATTTTTCCCTGCAGTGCATATTCTGCTGGCAGCTTTTCTGCATTAACCAAATTAGTCGAGAGTTCTTCAACATCTATACCAGATCCAGAACCTAACGTAAGCAGTATTGAAGATCCAATACTACTCTTAGTTTGTGGTGTTGCTGGTGTGGTTGATGAGTCAATCCCCGCTGAAGTTACCATTAATAATTCTACCTAATATAATCAAACAAACTAAGTTGAGAAATTTTTGCAAAGCTGGCTTGGGCCGCTTCTAAAGACAACATTTCTGCAGTCAACTCAGTAATCGCAGCGGTGTAATCCAGCTCTGTTTTTGCATTTAACATCAGCTCATACCGAAGCTTTGTGTCTAATATAATGTTTTGTTGCGCATCAACCGTACGCTGTCTTGCACCAATATCCACAATGGCAGTTGCCATGTTGTTACCCAGAGTTTCAATTTCTGACAGTGCCCTTGTGATCTCTGTGGCATTGTTAGTGTTCAGTGCGCCAATAAAATCATCAACAACCTGGAAAAATCCCGTAGCAACACCATCTCTGTCAATGCCAGAGAAAATTGCGTTGCCCGGACGATTCAACTCAATGTATCGGTTTTCTGAAATATCAACAGACATACGCTGCTGGTTACCGGTGTAGGCAACCGTACCTGCGGTATCTGTAAAGGCCGCGGTTTTTGAGCTAGATCCAGAAAATAAGTAATTTCCATTTATATCTTGTTCATTGGACTGGGCAAGTAAGGCTTCGCGCAAAGAGTCAACTTCTGTCGAAATAGCGTCTAAATTGGAATCAATTGCGGTTCCATTTACCATTAAGGCCAGCTCTTTCATACGCTGCAGGATGTCGGTGCTGTTGGTGATAACGGCTTCTTCAAGATCAAGACGACCGCTCACGGCATCGAGGGCCGAAGAAAATATTTCTTGGCGTCCGTAAGCACTATTTAAACGCTGGACGAGCGCAGTTTTTTCGGCATCATCACTAGGGTTCAGTAATTGCTTACCTTCACCTATTCTGGATTGAAGATCAGCTACCTTGGCATGTTGCTGCGTCATCTGATTGACTGAATTTTCAAACAACTGTTGATTCGATATTCTCATTTTTTACCTCAACTCTTTACTAATGCCACTGGCTAGAAATAGCGTGCAATTCGAATCTGTCTTTTTGACCCATCGTCACTAGAGTCCAAAACTTTAGCCCAGTAGACTAATTAATTTTTCTTTTTCAATATCTGATTACACTCATGCTTAACGAACCGTTAAAATGGTGTCAAATAACGTGGATGACACTTCAATAATCTTAGCTGAGGCCTGAAAAGCTTGCTGATAACGAATTAAGTCTGCTGCCTCCTCATCAAGGCTAACGCCTGAAACACGATCTTTTTCTGCTGTTGCCTGGTCAAAAACTACCTGCAAGGCATCCTTAGATATGTTAGCTAGTGTCGCCTGACTGCCCACAGCAGTAACAATACTGTTATATCCGTCGGTGAGAGATCCGCCACCTGCCATTACGTCAGCAGTTTGCAGTCGAGCCATTAACACCATATTGCTATTATCACCGGCACTGTTTACCTGTTGTGCTGCGGCAATTTTCATGGGATCGCTGAGTAATAAAGTTAAGCCCGCCGCGCCAGTGATGACAGCATCATTACCGAACATGGCTGTACCCAAGCTGATGCCGTCGCCATCGTATCCTGCGGTCTGAATAGTGTTCACCTCTGAAGTAAACGTATCAGCTAAATCATCTAATTTGGCTATTGTTGGCATTAACACCTGACTGCGGACACTGAGCAAACCACCTAAACCCCCGCCGGTCATGTCCGCGACATTTCCAAGAACGCCATAACTACTTATAATTTTTACACTGCCAACCTCGGGTTGATTAAACTGTGTCGAAAACTGATTGGCGCGATTGTTATCTATTACGATAGTGCCAAATGCGTTGTCTAGCCTAATATCTACTGCGCCAGACTTACCTTCAATAACATGAATATTGGCAATTTCTGCCATCTCAAGTAAGGTTTTATCTCTTTGATCTAGAAGCCGTGGAGCCTGTTTTGTGATGTCAGGATTTTCATTTAATTCGGTATTAATAGTAACCAGTTGCTCCACCAAATTATTAAGACGCGTTGTTTTCGCCTCTATGGCGAACTGAGTATCTTGCTCAACATCATTTAGATAGCCAGCTAGCTCATTAAACCGTATAGAAAGCCCTTCAGCTTCATTAAGAAAGGAACCACGCAAGGTCATTGAGGCAGGATCAACACTGAGCTCTCCTGCGGCGGCAAAAAAACGGTCCATAGCCTGATTTAATCCCGCTGAATCTGATCCCATGACATCGACAATCTGGCTAGCATAGTCAATAATTTGGTCCTGTAGGGACAGCTCACCTTTACTTTGACGTAAATTATTCTCAGTAAACCCGTTATAGGCTCTCGTGACAGAATCGAGACTGGCGCCCGTACCAATATAACTTTGGCCATAGAAATCAGGCGCGCTTTCACTGACATTAACTGACTGTCGGCTATAGCCCTCAGTTGTCAGGTTAGCAATATTATTACTCACCGTACTCAACGCTGACTTATACAGTTGAGAGGCACTAGCACCAATGCTGAGAAGATCAGCCATCTGATTGCTCCTTTAGCTGTCTAATTGCTATAGCCTTTAGCGGTAATGGCGACGAATCCCTTGCAGGCATTGCAAATTCTCCCTGTTCATAAGCCTTTAACGCCTTGGCGGGGTTAGTAGTCCCCACCACCTGGTTACTCAACCAATCGCCTAATCCGAAAAGACCTGTTTGCGACATGGTTTGCGAAAGCTCTTGATGGTACATTTGTTCAAATGAGTCTCCTCCACTAGATTGCATAAGATCCCCTTTTAGAGGCTCATTTGCTTGGCGCATGGATTTGAAAATCATCTGAATAAACATTGCTTCGAATTGACGACCAACCTCTTGTGCAGCATCTTTCTGATCTAGTCTCGCTCGCGCTTTTAATTCGCCTAAACCGGCGAAGTCGAGGTGAGTTTTTGCTGATGTTTGAATATCTTGCATCTAGATCACCACTAATTCTGCGCGCAAACTACCCGAGCTCTTTAATGCTTCCAAAATAGCAATCAGAGATGACGGTGTCGCGCCGACCTGATTCACAGCATCAACAATTTCACGCAGGTCTACCCCTGGCTGAAACAAAAACATAGGATTGCTTTCTTCACTAATGGTAATTTCGGTATTTTGAATCTCTGTTGTGTCACCCCCACTAAACGGGGTAGGCTGGCTAACGTCATTGGTCGCGGCTATTCTCACCGAAATGCTGCCGTGAGTAACTGCAACCGCAGTGACTCTAACATTACGATTGATCACCGCCGTCCCCGTTCTAGAGTTAATAACTACTCTTGCTGGGGCTTCTCCCAACTCTACATCAAGGTTTTCAATCATGCTTAAGAATGCTACTCGCTGAGACATATTTTTAGGAGCCTGGATTGCTACCGATACACTATCAAGGGCTTGAGCAGTTCCATCCCCAAATGCTTTATTAACAACTTCAGTTAGCGCATAGGCTGTTGTAAAATCGGCTTCGCGTATATTCAGAACAATATGATCGGCTTTATCAAAAGGAGTTTGCACCCTCCGCTCTACCGTTGCACCATTAGGGATGCGTGCAGATGTGGGGGTACCTACCTGAATACTCGAGTCTGCGCCCTCAGCCGTCACACCGGTAATCCCCAGTGGACCCTGAGCAATGGCATAGGTCTGTCCATCTACGCCTCTTAATTGAGTCATAATCAACGTTCCTCCTCGCAAGGACTCTGCTACGCCAATAGATGAAACATTTATATCAATACGCTGACCTATTTTTATAAAGGGTGGCAGCTCAGCGGTGACCATAACTGAAGCAACATTGTCCACTTTTAACTCTTTAGTGGCATTTTGCGCGGCTAACGCGGCAAGCTGATCGCCTAAGTCAAAATCACTTACGGGGCCATCTACACTCACACCAAGTCCTGATAGCATGGTCTTTAGGGCTTGTGCCGTAATAGGAAGATTTTTCCCATCACCGGATCCTTGAAGACCAACGACCAGACCAAAGCCAATTAATTGATTAGATTGCACCCCCGCTAAGTCCGTGAAATCCTTTATTCGATCGGCGTTAGAGGAAAAACTAGCCATTAACATTAAGGCAAAGAAAATTATTTTAAATATCGACATTATATGATCTCCTTAAACGGGTTTAAAATGGCCAAAACTTATACAGCAAGCCAGTGCCCCAAGAGGGCTTTGATGCATTGACCAAGTCACCAGTGCCTCTGTATGAAATCTGTGCATTGGCAATTCGTTGAGACAATATCGTATTGTCAGGCTGTATATCTGCTGGACGGATAATGCCTTTGATCTGAATGAATTCACTACCTTCTGTTAGCGCTAACTGCTTTTCACCGATAATGACAAGATTGCCATTGGCCAATATTTCAACCACCATCGCTGAAATTGACCCTGTTAAAGAAGCTCCTTGCCCTGCGGTACCAGATCCTGAACTGGTCACTGAAGAACCCGTGGTTGGGAAAAGATCGAAAAATCCGCCTAATCCTCGCCCACTTGCGCTCTCAACCTTGTTCACCACAGCATCAATGCGGCCCTGATTAATAACATCATTAGCACCAACTCGGCTGGTAGCTAAGTTTGATGTTCTCGAGGCCTGCGTTGTTTCATTAAGCAGAACAGTAATAAGATCACCGATCTGAATCTCTGCAGCCTGGTAGCTGCGTAAGTCACCAAACAAATCTTGTCCATTGGCAAAAATTGAGCCTGTTGCTTGGATTGGCTTTTGTTTGGGCAGAGGCTGTATCGGTGAAAAACCACTAGTCGGCTCCATTTGAGGCTGGCTTGCGCAAGCACCGAGAATGATTAACAAAAAAGATATTATTAGTGCTCTGAGTGACATCATTTTTACACCCTATAAATTGTTATTCAAAAATCGCAACATGCCGTCGGCCGCCGATATTGCTTTTGAGTTAACCTCGTAAGCGCGCTGGGTCTCAATCATATTGACCATTTCTTCAACCACATTAACGTTAGATGCCTCAAGTGAACCTTGTATCAATATTCCCGCGCCGTTCTCTCCGGGCAGACCATTGATTGGAGTGCCACTCGCATCGGTTGAAGCATAGAGATTACGTCCAATAGGCTTAAGGCCTGCATTGTTAACAAACAGTGATAAATTAATTTGTCCGATCTGCGATGATCCACCACCGTTAGTAAGTTCCGCGGTGACAATACCGTTGCGGCCAATAGTGATACTTTCAGCATTTTGCGGAATAGTTATCGCTGGTTGTATAGTTTGTCCACCGGACGTCACAAGCTGTCCCGTAGCTGATAATTTCAAAGAGCCATCCCGAGTATAGGCAATGGTGCCATCCGGTTGAGTCACTGATAAAAATCCTTCGCCTGTTATCGCCAAATCTAATGCGTTTTCAGTATTGATCGCATTGCCTTGGCCATGTAATTTTTCTGTCGCTAAAACACGCGTTCCCGTCCCCAACATGAGTCCTGTAGGAGCCTGAGACTGAGCATCAGTTTGACCACCCGCTGGAACAATATTTTGATAAAGCAGGTCTTCGAAAACCGCTCGGTCTTTTTTAAAGCCGGTGGTGTTTACGTTAGCTAAGTTGTTAGAAATAACCTGCATTCGCGTTTGCTGAGCAGTTAATCCTGTCTTTGCAATCCAAAGTGACGCATCCATAATTCTTTTCCTTTTCCTTTTCCGTGTTTCGCTGAGTTATCTTATTATTGCGGCAATCTCATCATTGACGCACCAGACTCATCAACTGACTTTATTTCTGAAATAGTTTTAATTTTTGATTCGAAGGTTCGGCTAATATCCATCATCTTTATCATGGCCTCCACCGGATTTACATTGCTTCCCTCTAGCGTTCCAGATACCAAAGAAACTGGATTTGGGCCCGTTGGAAAATCTTTCCCTTGAAACTCACGGGCTAAAGGTTGAAACAAGCCATCAGCTCTTCGTACCAGCGGCATTTCGCTCGCATCACGAAGCAATAACTGCCCAAGATTCGTTGGTGGCGCCCCTACCTGAGTAGGTGATTTTCCTATCACAGTACCATCTTGACCGATGCTCACAAGCTGCCCTTGTGGCACGCTTATTGGTCCTTTTTCTCCAAGAATAAGCTGACCCGCTGCGTTTTCTATTAGCCCCGTGACTGATACTCGCAAGTCCCCTCGCCGAGTAAATCCAACCTCTCCATTGTCAGCCTGAATACCCAGCACAGTCTTGTCGTTCAAGGCAACATCCATTACTTTACCCGTCATATTAAGAGCCCCTGGACTAAGGTTAATAACTTCGTGCTGCGGCATCCCAGGCAGTACTCGAGTATCTAACCCTTCGCCTTTAATTTGGGTAGACTGTTCCGCTAACGAGAAGGTATCTTTAAAACCTATCGTTGATACATTGGCTAAACTATTAGTAATCTGAGCACGCATGTTCGCCTGATTATTAATTGATGCCAGTGCTGTGAATGCTAATTTGTCCATGCGATGCTCCTAGGTTCTGCCGTTATCCGCGCATATTGATGATGGTTGAGGTCAAGGTAGAACTTGTTTCGATCGCCTTGGCATTCGCCTGGAAGTTTCGCTGAGCGCTGATCAAATCAATTAGCTCAGAGGTCAGATCAACATTTGAACGCTCTAGAGCACCCGATCGAATAGTACCGATACCGGTCGAACCCGCTCGAGCATACTCTGCCAATCCTGATGCCAAAGTGGCTGAGTAGTTCGTTGCACCATCTTGACGGAGGCCTTCTGAGGAACCAAAGCTTGCAAGGTTAATAATCCCTGTCTGCAGCTGTTGGCCATTCGAATAGGTGGTTGTCACCAAACCATCGTTACCTATATCAATGTTCACTAGGCCACCTTTGGTCCGGCCATCAGCAGACTGTGAAATAACTTCAAAATCTTTACTGTGACCCAACGCCGTAAGCGATAGGGTTACAGGGTTACTGCGGCTCTCGGCTGCTGCGGCAGGAATCGTCATTGATGGTGCCGGAGTAGTTTCAAGCGCACCCGTGCCGGAATTGAATGCAAATGTAACGGTATCTGACTCAAGCAATGCATCGCCGACAAATATCTTTGCCTCGAAGGTATCTTGAATATTGCCAGTGCCATCATCAACATCATTGCCAGTCTTGCGATAGTAAACGGTAGCCGCATATGGGGTACCGTCATCATCAAAAATAGAGAATGTCTGTGCTGCGCTGTAAGTTGCGGTGTCCGCTGTATTTATCGGTCCAGCAACAACCAACCCATCCAAGGGGAATCGTAAATTTTGATCAATCTTTGTGGATGCCTCTGCAGCAACATCTGGCTGGACTTTTAGACCAATGGTAGCGGCAATAAAGTTACTCTCGCCATTTTCATCCAATGGATGGACTTGAAGGGCCTGACCTTCATTATTTACCAGAATATTCTGGTCATCTAACTTGAACGAGCCATTTCGAGTAAACAATTCAGCACCATCGGGAGCTTTTAGTGGGAAAAATCCATCACCAGTGATTGCCAGATCAAGTGCATTTTCTGAGGACTGAATATTGCCCTGAGTAAACTGCTGACTCACACCTAACAAAGCTACCCCACTACCGATACCACTGGCTGCTCGCTGTAATGTGGAGGTTGAGAAAATATCACCAAATTGAGCGGCAGAGCGCTTAAAGCTTGTTGTTCCGGAGTTAGCAATATTATTCGATGTGACTGATAATTCAGTCGTCGCTGCCTTCAATCCAGTTAATGACGTATAAAATGACATAGCAAATATTCCTTTAGTTAATAAGTTATAATTTATTCGTAAGAGCTAATGCGCTGTACTTGCAGCAGCGAAACATAACTGCCATCGTTTATTTCTAGAGTTAATTCTTGTAGCCTTGGATCCCATCTGACACTCTTTACCTCAGTGACCGTTGAAATGGGTGCCTTTTGAAGTTCGCCATTAAGCATGGCGTTACCACTCATAATGTAGTTGCCTGCTGGTGCAACCCGCCCTGAAGTGGTGAGACCGTTCCAACTAACGTTGTGATCCCCTGGCACCCTGCTGCCCATGTTCTCTTGGTACACCAATTCCCCAGTGTCCTGGTCATGAACAGTGAATAATAAGTCTTGAGCACCATAATCTAGTTTGACCGAGCCGTTGACCACAGCGCCGTTTCCACCCTGAAAAGTGCCCCCTTCTACAACGACGCCTTTACCAACTAAGTTAGCACCCGCTAAAAGCTGATCTTGCCTCATACCAGCGGCCAAATCTTCCAGTGAACCCTGCATCCCTACGTTAGCCTCAAGTGCAGAAAACTGAGCTAGTTGTGCGACAAAAGCTTCGTTATTCATTGGGTCTAAAGGATCTTGGTTTGTAAGCTGTTCTGTTAACAACAGGAGAAACGCGTCTCTACCCAAAGGATCCTCGTCACCAGCAGCTTCCAATTGCTGAGACTCATATTGCGCAGTGGTTAAAAAGTTCGTACCAATTGTTGAATCAATCATGGGGTTTCTCCTTAAGCCTTGGTTATATCAAGCGTTCGCATCATCAGCTGGCGGGCGGTGTTAATCACCTCCACATTATTTTGATAGCTGCGGGCTGCTGCCATCAACTCGACCATCTCTCCAGTTTCATTGACATTAGAAAGATAAACGATCCCATTTTCATCTGCGTTAGGGTTACCTGGATCATGGATTTGCCCATGGGCAGTCCGATCATCCACAAGTGAGACAACTTTGACGCCTCCCAATTTATGTTGACCCATATTAGCTTGCTGTTCAGATAACAAGGCTTCAAAAACCGGCCGTTTTGCTTTGTAAGCCTCTGCCTCGCTACTTGAAGTAGAACCGGCATTTGCCATATTTGACGCACTAATGTTCATTCGTACCATCTGCGCATTCAATGCAGAGCCGGCAATTCCAAATATATTGTCCATTGACATGTCTTAGTCTCCTCTCAAAACTTTTCTTACGGCGCTGATATCGCCCTCAAGAAATCTCAGCGTTGCTTGATACTGAGCGGCGGCTTTACCATACTTTGCCTGCTCAACAGTCAAATCTACTGTATTCCCGTCCGCAGACGAATTTAGTGGAACGGTATAAATCAGGCTTCCTCCACCAGCGTAATTACTTGATTGCCTGTGGCCAGGATTTGTGACTGCAAGAGAGCTGCTTGCTTGGACACTATTAAGCGATGCTTTGAAATCAACATCTTGTGCCTTAAAATTTGGTGTGTCCGCATTAGCAATATTTCGAGCTAGAATCTCCATGCGCTGACTACGCAGCGTTAAAGCACGTTCATGAATTCCAAACGCTGAATCAAATAATTTCATAACGGTTCCATTAAAGTTTAGTGCCCTAGAGTCGATTTAAAATTTAAGCGCTCTTGGTTTGTCGTTTGCAAAACAGATGCCAACTATTGAGATATACCGTTGAAATAATTTATTTTGTATTAAAATCAGCGGTTTACTAAAATTAAAATAAAATCTAGTACCGAGCATTGCCACTTTTTCGGCAATACTTTGCCGTCAAAATTTTTGACAATGTCGGTATTGCGTCACTCTGTACTGTAATTCATACTGCAGGTATGTATAAATCCATAATCATGTTTGTGCTTGCGCTTAGTAGCGGTTTAGTTATCGCTCAAACTATATCTGAGCTCAGTGAAAACAAGCAGCGACTTATCAGGCAGGCTAAAATATGGGTGGCCGAACAAACAGATTTAGAGCAAGACCAAGTTGAGATCTCTGCAACAGATCGAAGATTGAGAATTCCGAAATGTGAATCTATGTTTGATATCGGCTTCTCTTATCCCTCCAGTCAGGAGTCTATTCGCATAAGCTGTCCCGATACCGATTGGCAGGTTTTTGTAGGCGTTAAACTAATTAAAAACACCGTAGGGTTCGCGTTCAAAACCGATATGCCTGCAGGCCAGCTTTTGTCTCCCGATGACGTAAAAGCTATCCGATTAAAAAGCTCAATTCGAGGTGTTATAAGAGAGCCAAAAGCACTTAACGAGATGAGTCTATCTAAACCAGTTTTGGCTGGAGATCTAGTTTTACAGCAGTATTTAGCAGAGACCGTCGTTGTATTTCAAATCGAGAAAGATATTTTAGCGGGGGAGTTCATCGACTTAGCGACTATCAAAGACGTCCGTAAACCTTTTTCTTCAACAACCGCCGCTCAGAGACTACCTTCACGATTAATTAGCCAATCTACTGCTGCGAAAAATTTGAGGGCAGGATCAATCCTTTCCCGAGGTGACCTTAGGGTGAAACATGTCATTATGGTCAGTAAAGAAATGATTGGCCGTGGTCAAAAGCTCTCTTCAGCTAATGCCGCACTAGCACCTTTTTATGGTCCGTTACCTAATGATGCTTTATTTGCAAATTCAGGCATCTCGCAAATGGAAGCAATAAGAACAATCTCGCCAGGGCAGCCATTAAGAACATCTGACTTGAGACCGGCTCCTCTTATTCGAAAAGATGACACTGTAATGCTTAGTGTCAAAAAAGGGTCACTTGAAATTACCATCCCTATGCTTGCTCTAGATAAAGGCACACTCGGTGAACAGATCACGCTAAGAAATCCAGACTCAGGAGAGCAGGTACGGGCTATTGTGATAGGCCCAAGAAAAGCTGAAATAAAATAAACGATAAAAGTTTAAATTTATATTAAAGAAACTCTTAATAGTGTCGATGGTACCTATACATCGCAATGTTTACAGTCTAAAACCCTAAGGATAAAGGACATGTCAGATTCTATTTCGCAACTAGGCAAAATTCCGGTACATGCGCATATTAGCTCGGAAAAACAAAACCAGACCACTGAGCAAGCACGACCCGAATTATCGGCTTCTGCCAAGCCCATGGCTGACGAGTTTGTGATGAGCGCAGATACCGAGCAAGCACTGTCAACGGCAGAGTTTGATACCGAGATGGTAGCGCGCATAAAAGCAGCAATAGCTGAGGGTAATTATCCCGTCAATTCAGAGGCAGTCGCTGAAAAATTTGCCGCTCTTGAAGATATGATTTACGGCGACTAACCAATAGTTGTGTGATAGATCTGCGGACACGCAAAACTTTCATGTAATGTCTTCTAATTAAGGGTCTCAGTAATGCAACAGTCGCAATTATTGTCTCAAGCTGTAAACAATGCCTCTGCTCTTAAGCTACTCCTCGAGCAAGAATTTGAAGCATTAAAAGTGCAGGATTTAGCTGTTTTTGATGGTTTTCAAGATAAAAAACTAGACCTTCTTACGCTCTTGACTAATGATGAGATGGCTGAGCATTTAAAAAATCACGTTAGCAGAGCTGTTGCGCCAACCTCCGAAAATGCTAGATGGGATCACGTCATTTCCCTTCTAGAAAACTGTAAAGAACTGCATCTAAGAAATCAGATATTGATAGATCGTAAACTTGAGACTATTCGTGGGGCCTTACGCACCATTCAATCAGCTGATAACGTGAATAACGTAGAGGTCTATGACCGTCTTGGGAAAATGAAGGGAAGACGAGGATTCAAGCGGCCAAGCCATGCTTGATAACTCCTTTACTCTTGTTTCACAGGCTCAATATCTTTTAACCAGTAAGCCCAAGACAAAATAATAGCGACCGCCACATATAGATGATCTGGGATCTCATCGTTTAATTCTAAATCACTTAACAAAGACACCAGATGGGGATCCTCTGCAATGTAGATTCCTTTCTTCTTGGCTTCTTCAATAATGGCCATTGCATCAGCGTTGTCACCTTTGGCAGTAAGAATTGGAACTGGATTCTGACCGTATTCGATAGCAATCGCTGTTTTAGTCGATTTATATCTCATGTTTTTAGGTCCAAAACATGACCTGGCGCTGAAAAACCTGTGTCTGCTAACGGTCTTACTGCATTTAATATGGTTAATGTTGTTAGTTTTAAGCCGAACTCGTGTAGCGATTTTTCTAAACTAGATGTCGCCTCCCTCGCCTTTTCAGCCGTTTCTGCGCGCTCTGCCCAAAGGGTCATACCGATGTCTAGATCGGACATCACTGATGTCTTCAGCCATAGCTCTCCTATCTCGTCAGAGTCAGTATGCAAATTAATCATCCAAATGGGCAACTCTCCATCGGTCCCAATAGCACCTCTTTGAAAATGAATCTCGACGGGATTAGCATCAACAAAAGGCATCACAAAATGATAGGAAATTTCTTGTCTTTGATGGGCCTGCAATGCTTCAAGCTGTCGTCCCTCGATTTCATCTACAATCTTTTCAATGTTGCCTGTAGCGGGTCCGATCGCTTTTGAGACGAGCAACAGTTTGCGCATCATCTGCTTGAGATCTAAGGGACCAGAAACTTGAGCTTTCAAGAAAAACTCTCCAAAAAGCCCTGATCCCAATAATGCATCACGAACTGTACTTGGACCTATGCCCCGCATTTTGTAAATGACCTGGGCTAGGGTTTGACTTACATTAGTGTCAAGGCTCTTTGTCAGAATCTCTTGAACCATGCTAGGTTTAAAGAATTCACTTTGAATAGCCCCAGAGCCAGGTCTATAAAGTAAGCTTAATAAACGCGGGGATTCACCGCTGCTGATTTGTACGCCCGCTGTTTTTAAGGGCTTCGCAAGTTCGACTGATATCGGTAGCAACATATTCCCATTTGTAGTTGTCCGCACACGAAAGTCAATGTTGTCCCCTGGCTTGAATTTCTTAGTGGACGCCCAGGCTAATTCTTGGCCGTTCATTAGTAATTTAAGTAAACCGCCGCGTGTCGCGATAACGCCTCGAATAATCTGGTTATCAGATAATCCTATTTCCCGAGCCACTTTCTCAGATACGGCAACTGCTGCGCTACTCTCTAATACGAGGGGCGAAAGCCTAGGCGCTATATTTAGCTGCTCTGGTCCCAACACATTACTTAGCCTTCATATTTTTGCCTGCTGAAAGCCGGCTTTTTAGGGATATCGAACCCAATGCTTTTTACTCTCAATTCGATCTAATAAGTTATCCTGAATAGCCGATTGTTTAAATACTGCACGATGGATATCAGCAACCTCAGGAAGTTTAATTTTTCTGTTTGCATACAACCAATGGGGGTTATTACGCCTAAACGCCTTGGGATTAGCTAGCACAATGGCTTGCCTCAAGATGTCTTTATGTACTGGATTATCACTAAGCTGGCCTTTAATAATACCATCAAGGGTATCTCCAAATTGGACATCATAATGGCTAACACTCATCTTCCCTAGACGCTGTAATACTGAGGACTGCAGCTTTTTGCTGTCCATGCTTGTGCGCACGCCTGGGGTGCTTCTCATGTTTGCGTACGTTTTACTCGAATCCAAACAGTCGCAATTAGAATTATTCAGTTTGCCCATTAAATGTCCCAGCGCAGCCTCTGCCATTTCGACATCTGCAGTTGCTCGCTCGGAGAGCGCAGCCACCATAATTAGACTCATTAATACAGCAACTGCTAATACGTTATTTCTTAAATAGCTTCGTGATCCCATGATTTCTAATTATTCCTCTTCGTTAAAGTTTCTGACTTTTGACAAGACTTGAAACTCATTAAAAGTAAGTAGCAATAGCCTTTGAAATATCGCTCGTCGTTGGCCAAGAGGGACCAGCAATCTTTCTTAGAATCGCCGAATGATCATCCACTGACTCCACTCTGGCTAAGGCTAACGTGTCTAATTTAGGATTACTCAGCACTTCCTCCAGAAGGTCCGAGCTAGCACTGATAAGAAACTTATCACCAACATTTACCCCTGCAACACGTCCTGCATTAATTTCAAGCCCCCCAGATACTTTATCTACAAACAACTGGAATCGATGCGGTTGACATTGAAGTGCGTCTGTTGCCCCTTGAATAAATCTTTCTGTGAGTAATGCGATACTATTTATGAACGAATTAGGTAACTGAGATTTTAAGTAATCTCGCTCAATTTTTGGAAAATCTAATGGCATAACTTCCTTCCATATAGGAAGCTGCGTCGCACGGTCGATCAGCGTTAATTCATACTCTAAATGTGCCGAAGGCCAGGTTTGGCCAGACGAAAGATTAAGGATATTATTAGCCACTCCTCGTGCAACGCCTTGAGCGTAAATGACACCATGACCAAACCATGGGTTACTAGCCTCTTTCACTAAAGCTTTAGAGGCGAGTGGGCGGATTTTAATATCGAACCTATAGGGTGCTCTAACTGCTCCTGATCCCAATACATAGCGCTCATAGCCGGAGCCGTATTCTTTCTCTTCTGATACTACCCATGTTTTGGAGCCTTTGATTGTGGAGCTGAACATCTTCCCTATAAACACGGCTAACTCTGCGAAACTATGGTCTCCAAGGGAATTAGGTTTAGTAAAGACAGCAGCATCTTTATCAATTCTAAAGAGGGCCTCTCTACGAAGAGTCCCTGGTGCTTCAGTGCAGCTCTCCGAGATAGTCATCCCCTCATCGCTGGTGACATCCTTATTAGCTGACTCCAAAAGAGATGGCACTCCTTGATAAATGGCTTGGCTTGATAAAATTGAAGACTCATGCAGTATGCCATTGTCCAGATAAGCCGTTGAGTTAATCTGAATCTTGTTTGCCATCGCAAAATCTACTAAATCCTGTTTTACGGACTCTAATATCTGATCTGGTGTCAAGGTTTCGGCCGTCGTGCCAAGAGAACAGAAAAATAGGAGGAGATAAATAGCGTATTCTCTAAGAACCCTTAGCATCTTACTAATACCTGTACTCATGAATTTCTCTTTTCTTGGTTTTATTTTCATTACTCGTTAAACGGTTAACTTCCGGCCATCTGAGGGCGAGAAGTTGAAGCAAGATAGAGATTGCGCAAGTCAGACACAATTGTATTATCCAAGGAAAGTGTCGTTTCATAGGTATCCTCACCAACCGTCGTAATACTGACTAGTCGTGCACCATAGACGAGCCCTTGGACGCGAGAGCGAAAAGAATCACTCTTGACCACCATTTCGGCGACAGTTGTTGTGGTGTCTAAGTACTGGCCATAGACTTGTTCTAACAACACCCGATATGCGTCGAGTTTCGAAGCTCTTATCGATAAGAGCCGCTGATGCGCAGGACTATCTCCCTCTTGGATGCTAGTAACGCCATACCCAGTAGCCACAATAACATCATTATGGTCAATGATACTTTCAATCATGGCCTCATTATATTTAGCGTTATTGGTCGCGCAGCCAAAAGATGAAAGAACCATGATGAGTACAATAAGCGCCATAATAGATCGAAAACCTTGGCTCGCTGGGGATACATCTAATTTTTTAATGTTGATCATTATTGTTCCTAAATCCATTAATTTTGGTTGGCTATCTTGATTAACTCCTTAATGTTATATCGACAGGTAATGAAATGGCTTGAGCTTTAAAAACCAACATTCGCTTACTCGTTCTGGAAAAATCTATTTGACATTTTTTATCCAACACATGGCATACATATTGCTTATACGTTACTAGCAGGAAAGATTTAATAGCTAGCTATAAATTGGTCTTTCTTAAGTAATTGATTATTATAGGTTTTTTAAATGTCTAACACGACGCTGTCGACCTTACGACAGGATATGTCAAAAATTGAACTGTCTGGTCTGGGAATTCCATTCTTAGTACTACTGATTATTTCAATGTTGATTCTGCCCTTGCCAGCCTTTTTACTGGACTTCCTATTCACCTTCAATATTTTAGTAGGCGTGGTAATCATTATGATTGCCATCAATAGCAGCAAACCATTAGATTTTTCTTCATTTCCGTCTCTTTTACTGTTGGCGACAATGCTTCGACTAGGTCTGAATGTTGCTTCAACTCGTCTTGTTTTGGTCAAAGGACATGAGGGGCCAGATGCAGCTGGCAATGTGATAGAAGCTTTCGGAGAATTTGTAATTGCCGGTAACTATTTAGTTGGTTTTATCATTTTTGCAATTTTAATGATTATTAACTTTATTGTTGTGACAAAAGGCGCAGGGAGAGTCTCAGAAGTTATTGCACGCTTTACTCTCGATGGCATGCCAGGGAAGCAAATGGCCATTGATGCGGATTTAAATGCTGGTGTTATCGATCAAGAGACAGCCAAGCATAGGAGAGAGGAGATTTCTCAAGAGTCCGATTTTTTTGGCTCCATGGACGGTGCGTCAAAATTTGTTCGCGGTGATGCCGTTGCTGGGCTTCTTATTTTAATAATAAATATTGTCGGCGGAATCCTAATTGGTATTTCGCAACACGACCTGAGCTTTTCTGAAGCGGGTGAAATTTATGTCTTACTTACGATTGGAGATGGCTTAGTTGCGCAAATACCTTCATTACTTCTTTCGCTAGCCACCGCCATTATCGTCACACGGGTGACCACGGCGCAGACAATGACAAACCAAGCCAAAAACCAACTTGGAAATCCTTTAGCACTTACGATTGGGGGAGGCATTCTTATCCTGCTAGGCCTTGTCCCTGGGATGCCAACATTAATATTTTTAACCCTCGGGCTGACCTCTGTTGGCTTGGCAATACTGCTAGCTAAGCATGCTGATTCAGAGGCTTCATTAGCTCGTCTCGAATCCAATCTAGCCTCAGATACGACAGATCCCTTACTAGAAGAGCTTAACTGGGACGACGTAGAGCAAGTAGACTTGGTAGGATTAGATATTGGTTATGGTCTGATTCCGTTAGTAAATCCGGAAACAGGCGGCCAATTGCTGCCGCGCATCAAGGGAATTCGCAAAAAACTGTCAGCCGAATTAGGCTTCCTCATTCAACCGATTCGAATCAGAGATGATTTAGAACTATCGCCCGATGTTTATCATATTGTTATGAACGGCGTCGTCCGCGGTAAAGGGGAAATTAGAATCGGCAAAGAAATGGCCATTAACCCAGGTCAAGTACATGGGTCTCTGCAGGGAGAGCCAACCAAAGAGCCTGCCTTTGGGCTAGAGGCTCTTTGGATAGACGCTTCTCAGCGCGACTATGCCCGAACTTTAGGCTATACGGTAGTGGACTCTGCGACAGCCATAGCAACGCATTTGAACACTCTACTACGTAATAATGCTCCAGAATTATTAGGCCATGATGAAACCCAGCAGTTACTTGACAAAGTCGCGGCAAAATCGCCAAAACTCGTAGAGGATCTAGTACCGGCTAAGCTTCCGCTTGCTACTGTAACTAAAGTGCTTCAAAACATACTCGACGATGGCGTATCGGTCCGCGACATGCGAACAATAATAGAAGTTTTGTCGACCGAAAGTAGTCACACTCAAGATCCTGAATCCTTAACTGCCGCTATTCGACCGCGGCTAGGACGCATGATTATGCAGGGCCTTGTCGATGTGAATGATAGTTTACCTGTGATGACCTTAAATCCTTCGCTAGAGCAGATACTGCACAATATTATCCAACAAAGCAGCAATCCCCAGAATGTAGTCATTGAACCAAAGCTAGCAGAAGGCCTATTTCAGGCTCTCACAACCAAGTCTAAAGATGTAGAAAATCAAGGTCATCCTGCTGTTTTGGTGGTTTCTCCAGCGATCCGGCCTTGGCTAGCAAAAATAATTAAACATCGCATCAGTGATCTGACTGTACTGTCTTACGGGGAAATTCCAGAAGATCAGGCCGTCAATGTCGTCGCTACGATCGATGTCGATCAAAAAAGTTAAATGGAGGTTATAAATAATGGAATTACAAAGAATATTGGCGAAAGATACTCGAGAAGCCATGGCAAAAGTCCACGCTATTTATGGTGATGATGCACTGGTTATATCCAACAAAAAGGCCCGAAGGCAAACTGAAGTTATTGTGGCAATCGACATGGCCATTGATGACGGTAAAATCATAAACTCTCTATCCCCAGCTCAGTCAAAGATTTCGGCCTCAGCCAATCCCAATGATCTAACCTTCGACCAAGTAATGGAGTCCGAGATTTTTAGATCAGCACCCTCCCCAGAATTCACCACCAACACCAGGGGTGCTGATAAAGTCTCAATGGCTAACGCTAACAAGACTAGTGAGGATTGTCTGTCGGCACAGGATCGAGATTATCTGAAAGTCAGGGAATTAGTTGACCTTGTCAAAAATGAACTGGGTACGATGCGTCGCGAGCAGAGGATATCGCAGGAACTTGAGGCCAATCAGGCTTTCAACAAGGTGCCTATCGAATTAGGCACTCTTATTATGAGCTTAGATGCCGTCGGAATTCCCACGCCACTGCGTATTTTGGTCAATAAGATGATAGCTAAAGAAAGCGAAGTCGATTCAGCTATTAAACTTATTTCGAAGTCCCTCGGTAGTGCAATCAAGCACAATCCAGTGCTTGACAATATGAAGGGAGTCCATGTGATTGCCGGGCGATCTGGATCGGAAAATACGTTGATGGCTATGCGAATAGCGAAACAAAAAGCCGTTGAATACGGCGGGGGAAATATCGCCATTATTAGCTATAACCCCAAGCAGACTAAAAGTTGGGCCCAAACTCAGATGTTGGGTGTGCAGTTGGGAGTGGAGACCTATCACGCTAGTACGCCTAGTGCACTGACGCATATCGTTGCAGGCCTAGAGAATCCCAAACTGATTCTTGTTGAAACAGCCGGTATTCATCTTGAGCATCAGTTAAAGGAAATCTGCACAAGTTTCCCCACGACTAAGAAGCATCTTCTGCTTCCAGCCGATGCGTCTGAAGTCTCCGTCAATAAATATCTAAAACGAATCCGTATTGAATGGAGCTCTGTCATGTTGACTCAGCTTGATCCTGATATTCACCCTTGGCCAATAATTAATACTCTCATGGCCACAGGCAATGCTATTTCATTAGCGGCGTGTGATTCATCTCTTAACGATGAGGCCTTTGCTCTTGACGGAGTTCAGTTGGCAAAGCATAGCCTGTCAAACCTGCCATTGAAACCGGATTGAGTCAGCCCTAAGAAGGTATGACAATCACTGCTTCAATATATTTGTATAACTAAAACATGACAAGAGATATAAGAAATCAGCTATGGGAAAAGTAAATTCAACTCAAGTAATAGGGATTGCCAGTGGTAAAGGTGGCGTGGGGAAAACAACCGTGTCCACTAATTTGGCGGTTTCACTCGCCTCACTCGGTAAAAAAGTAATGGTCTTCGATGCCGATCTAGGGCTCGCTAATGCTCAACTAGCACTTGGCTGCAGAGCTAAATACAACTTTAGCCATGTTTTAAATGGGGAGAAAACTCTCCAAGAAATTATTGTAACTGGCCCTATGGGCGTCCAGCTGGTCCCTGGCTCTAGTGGTATTCAGCATATGGCTTCGCTCTCTATCGCGGAGACGGCGGGGATCATCCAATCTTTTTCTGAGATAGAAGACACTCTCGATTATTTGATTGTAGATCTTGCCGCGGGGCTCTCTGACACTGTAATGACATTTATAGGCGCGTGCGAACACCGCTTTATCATTGTCAAAGATGACCCCTCTTCGATCGCGGATGCCTATGCTTCGATTAAAGTCATGATTCAAGACTATCAGCTAGACAATATTTTCATTATTACCAATTGTATGGACTCACTGGAAGAGGGTCATCGACTCTATCAAGGTGTTGATTCAGTAATTCAGCGGTTTTTAGGTGGCCAGGTGGGCCATTTAGGAACCATCCGTGAAGATGAAATGGTTCTTAGATCAATTAAAGCCTCAAAGCCTCTGCTGAAATTTTCTCCATCAAGTGCAGCAGCGCGAGACTTTGAGAAACTCGCAAAAGCAGTTACGAAGCTAACGACAGAAACCTCAATAAGTGGAGGTCTGCAATTCTTCTTAGAGCGCCTTACGCGAAAAGATACAACCCATACGTAGGATAAAAAAATGTCTAATATTACCGACTACAGTGACATACAACGTATTAATCAATCCGATGAAAGTTTGCTTAAAAACATTAGACTGGTTAAGCGTGTCGCATTGCACTTGCAAGCTAGAGTTCCCAAATTTATGGAGCTCGACGAGCTTATACAGGTAGGAACTATTGGCTTGATAGAAGCCGCCAAATCCTTTGATGCAAGTAAAGGAGTGGATTTCGATATCTTCGCGAAAAATCGCATTCGTGGTGCAATTTTAGATCAGGTTCGGAAGATGTCCTATCTCCCTAGATCAGCCATGGTTAATATTCGCGAGCATAACGAAGCACGCCAAAAGCTGGCGGGCCAAATCGGCCGTGAGCCGACCCATACTGAGCTTGCTAATTTTATGGACAAAGACGTTCAAGCTTATCAAAAGGAACGGAATCATGCTCATCAATTCCAGACCATTTCTCTAGAAGCACAACTCCCCGAATCCTTTGATCTCCCCGCTGACAACACCAATGAACCAGAATCTGTTTTACTTAAAGAGCAAATAATGGGTGCTCTGGGTGAAGCCATTGATCTACTTCCTGAACGAGAGAAAACAATAGTCTCACTATATTATGTAGAAGAGATGAACTTACGCGAAATAGGTGCTGTGCTTGATGTGAGTGAGTCACGCGTAAGCCAGGTTTTATCGAGTATCACACGAAAGCTAAGGAAAAAATTGGTCAACACTGATGTTACGGCGTCTTGATAGAATAAAAGATTAGGTTTGGATCCCGGGGTACTTTAACAACCTTTTTACCTGCCTGTGCTTCCTGGAGTATGGTCTGCCGCTGCAAAACGTCCATGTAGTTTTGACGCTCGAGGGTAACTAATGCATCAACATCAGCGGTAAGCCTTTTTACATCGACCAAACTCTTTTCAAAATTTTCAATACGCGACGATAAGCCGACCATAGATTTTGTTACATCAGCAACAGTGCGGCTCTGTTGCCCCAGCGTATTCTCAAGCTGATTAATTTTAGACGCCACCACTCCATTTTCTGTAGCCACGCTGGATGCTATCTCCGCAGGAATCTGAGTTTTAATCTCATTCATCGAAGTTAACATTAAATTTTGTTGGTCTAAAAATTGATCTTGCATTTCGCCCATCTCTTGAATCGTTTCATTTAACTCATCAAATGAGGCAATAGCCGAATTCATACTCACAGCCCGCTTAGTTAAAGCATTGAGCATGTCATCTACTTGGCTGATCTTGCTGGATATATTCAAAGCCATAATCAAAAATAGAGTCGCCCCAAGAAAGAATGCACCTGTACCACTTAACAGCATTACCTTACCTGACGAATCTTTCCCCTTACCCATCGGTTTTTCGCTACCCGTAAGCTCGGTAGCTTCAGTAGCTTCAGTAGCTTCAGTAACCATCGGCGTTACAGACTCGAGGCCTTCTTCAAGAGATTCGTTTGTTTCGCTCTTATCACTCATCATTTCTCCAGAAACGCATTTTCAAGGATAGGCTTGTCGCCCGACTCCTCAACATGATCGGCAGAAAACAGGTTATCTTTAGGTTTTGTATACTAGTATCAGAGATCACATATCTGGTTTCTTAAGCACCATGCCTCTAATTGCTCGGCCTCCCAAAGCCAAAATTCCTCGGGTATCCCGGGGCCTGAAGCAAATTCAGTAGCTTCATCTCTTGAAGAGAAAGGGCCTGAAATGATGCCGAAAGTCCTATTGTCCTTTGCATTAACCTGCAAGATCTGAGCGTCATTAAAAGCTGGAAATTGGGTGATATAGTCCAAAATACTCTGATCACTTTTCAGAACAATATGCTGCACAAAACCCGTATTTTTGGGTAAATCTTTTTAGTGCTGAAGGCTTTGTTGCTCACTTTTATTATCCCTTTTTGCCTCTTCTATCTCTGCGTCCGTCACAGATGGAGGTGTCTCTTCTAGTGTCTTTTGGCTCTGTATAACAACCACTTCGATTTGCGGTAGTTCAATTGAATCTACGCCCAGATCTTGGCCATCTGACAAGTTGTCATGCCCAGTGTCGGCCTGATTGGACTTGCCAGACGCTACCTCTTCGATATTATCAGTAGTCGGGGAAGGTGGCGGGACAAAAATATTGTTATGCAATTCCTCACGCTGGAGTCCAGCAGTAATATTGGGCGGAATAATTTGATACTCAACCATCTTACTGTAAAAAATGCCAAAGGCAGCTGCACCTAAAACCCCTGCCACCATGAGCCCTCTTAATAAACTCGGCTGTTTGCCTGAGTTTAGCTTCGTCCCCTCATCTTGTGCTTTGAGGATAGGCGCCTCCCTAAGTGAATCATTCTGGCTGTCTGGCATATTTTGCCTTTGCTGGCTACTCATAGGCATCTGATCTGCCTCTTTTTGTATCTTAAGCTCTCTAACCACACTCCCTAGGCCAACGCCATTAAGAAATAGGGCGGTTTCCCTTTCATATATCGTTCCTTGCGCAGCTGAAAACAACTCTTTAGCTTCCAGCGTTGAGGGCATTTCTATATTCCAGCGATAAAGATTCCTGCCGAGAAGCTTTAATGTCTCGTCATATGCTGGCCATGTCGCTTTGTTGAAGAACAGCACCATGCGAACATTAATACCCGGGAAGTCAGAAAGCAGTTGTAACAGTAATGTCCACTGCACAGGCTCAACCAAATTAGCGTCATTAACTAGCATTAGCGTTACTGGTTTGTTCCCTGAAGGCTGTTGACGAGCCTCATCCATTGTCATTTGCGCTAATAATTGATTGAACTTTCGCAATAGCTCTTCGGTATTAGTCGGCGGAAAAGTTTCTAACTGGAATGCTCTTTGTTTTCGTAATCTTGACGTAAGAATCCTAGAATAATGTGTCAAGGCCGTCTCATTATTGCCAATCACAGCAAGCCCCATCGAATGATTAATGACTGCATCAAGGGCCATCCCAAAATATTGTTTATCCTTATGAGAATACAATACATCTCCATCATCAATATATTGCTCTAGTCCAAAGCTGTTGAGGCTGTCTGTGTTTTTCATTTATTACCCTCCTCAGGCAAAAATTTACAACTGGTGTAATGTTCCATCAGTGTTGTATCTCATATCCTGCGGAACCTCAGGATTTGGTTTATCTGTCTCGGTTGCCCCTTTATTTAAGCTATTCAAACTAAACACATATGCGATAACCTGGGCAACAGCGTAATATAGAGGTTCTGGGATAGGTTCTTGGATGTCCGTTGTAAAATAAAGCGCTCGAGCCAATGTGGGAGCAGAAAATACCGGGACGCCTTCCTCTTTCGCTCTTTCTCGAATACCCTGGGCTAAGAAATCAACACCTTTAGCTACCAGCATTGGTGCCCCCGCACTTGAGGGGTCATAGCGGAGTGCAACAGCAAAATGCTCTGGATTTACAACAATAACATCTGCCTCGCCTACGGCATCCATCATTAATGTCATCGCCATTTCTCGCTGTTTACGCCGAATCTGCGCCTTTACTTCAGGCCGCCCTTCGGTATCCTTGAACTCATCTTTTATCTCTTGCTTTGTCATTTTCATTTTTTTGTTGTGCTCATAGAGCTGATAAGGCACATCAATACCTGCGGCAACGATTAATGTCAGTGCTACCCAGACGACCCCGCTTGCAATAATCTCGCCGGCTTCAAACATTGCTGTTTCTGCCCCCATAAACCCTAAGGCAAGCAATGCATCGAAATTGTTACTGACCACGATATAGAGAACTGATCCAACTAAACCAAACTTGAGTAATGCTTTCGTCAACTCCACCAGCGCCTTGACGCCGAATATTCGCTTAAATCCTTGTATGGGACTAAGTTTGCTGACTTTTGGGGCAATGGCTTTTAGCGATACGTTATATCCACCAAGTAACCCTGCCGCAGCAAAAGCAATGACGGCTGTCAAAGCAAAAATCGGTAACACGACCAACATGCTTTCCACTGCGTGAGCGCCAAAGGTAAAAGGTAAGAGGTGTGTGTCAAAAATATCTTTGCGATCAAACACAAACCCTCTGGAAAATATTTCACCCGTCTTGATAACCAAATAACCGCCAAATAAATACATGAAGAAAGCAGTGCCAATCATCATCGCTGCGACAGAGAGTTCTTGAGATCGAACAATCTGACCGTCTTCTCTCGCTTTTTCTAGCCGTTTGGCGGTGGGTTCTTCGGTACGCTCTTCGGTAGACGACTCGTCTGACATTAGATGCTGCCCATTGCTTGGCCTAAAACATCAAATGCTTGTTGCCATAACCATGTGATACGAAAGCCGATACTTGACATTGACATTAGTAAAAGCATCAAGCCTGCCAGTATCATCGCTGGAAATCCTACAGCAAAAATATTAAGGGCAGGCGCAGCTCTTGTAATCACGCCTAATCCCATATTGATTAATAACAAAGAGGCCATCATGGGCATCCCCAAAAGTACGGCGCCAACAAATATCATGGAACTCCACTGAATCATTAATCCCGTCAATGCCTGAATTTCAATTGCTCCTCCTATTGGAAGCAACATGAAGCTCTCTAACAATAAAGAAATAATAATAATATGCCCCCCTAGACCTAAAAATATAAGGGTTGAACACACAACGAGAAACTGAGAAATAACCGGAACATTACCCATGTTCGCATCAATCATATTAGCCATGCTCAATCCCATAGACGTGGATATGCTCTGTCCACCTACGATTATCGCGGCATTAACTATCTGTAATATAAGACCCAAAGTGACACCAATAAAAACTTGCACAAGCATTTCTTTCAGGCCCAAAGCACTAATTGGGTCAATTATTGGCCACTCCGTTAATGGGAAAACGAGCCACGTTAATAGGGCTGCTAACAAAACTCGCATTCTCACAGTCACCGCCTGTAAAGAAAAAAATGGCGCTGCTAAGAGAAAGGCTGAGACTCTAACCATGGGCCAGAGTAATTTATAAAAATAATCAATAACTTCAGAGACTAAAACGTCCATCACATAAACAACGCGGGGATCCGCTCGAAAATACGCCTAAAGAAATCAACCATCACCGCAATTTGCCAGCTACCAAATAAAATCAAAGCCACCACCATAATGGCAAGCTTAGGTATAAAGCTTAATGTCATTTCTTGTATTGAGGTTGCCGCTTGGAAAACACCAATTAGAAGACCGACCGATAATGCTGTTCCCAGCAGGGGTGCTGCGACTAAGACCGCTATCCATAAAGCTTCTCTCCCCAAATCAACTACTTGTGCAGCGTCCATATTCTCGTCCTCAGCTAATCACAAAACTGGCCGTCAAAGAGCCCATAATTAAAGTCCAGCCATCAACCAAAACAAACAACATCAGCTTAAACGGCATCGAGATCATCATTGGAGAAAGCATCATCATGCCCATGGACATCAAGACGCTCGCAACAACTAAATCAATCACAATAAAGGGGACGTAGATAAGAAACCCTATAGAAAAGGCACTTTTAAGTTCAGAGGTAATGAAGGCTGGCACTAATGTTGAAAGAGGTACATCTGCTGGGGAGTTTATATTCTTGTTGTTCGCGATCTCCACAAACATAGCAATATCCGTTTCACGCGTTTGATTAAGCATGAAGTTTCTAAACGGCTCCTCTGCTTTAACAAGCGCTGTATCAAAAGGCACTTGCTCTTCAAGGTAGGGCGTTATTGCGTCATCGTAAACAGTAGTGAGAACGGGAGACATGATAAATATTGTCAAAAAAAGAGATATGCCTACCAAAACTTGATTTGGCGGTGTTTGCGCTGTTCCTAGAGCTTGTCGGAGCAGCGACATAACGATAATGATCCGGACAAAAGACGTCATCATCAACAACAGTGATGGTAGCAACGTCAGTAGTGTCATTAGAGCAAGCAATTGCAACGTTAAACTGTACTTAGTTCCTCCACTGCCATCATCAATCATATTTATGATTGGTAGGCCAGTCTGAGCCCCGGCAGGTAACGCTATCAGCATACCTATGATCGCAACGCCACGAACAATTCTTTCATTTCTGTTTGAGATACAGCGAGAAGAGTTTGATTTGACACTCTCATAGCAACCGCCCACATTCTGTGTGTTGCTAAATATTCTGAACATTTCTTAATCCTTTATTTCAGTTTTAGCTTTGTTAAATAGCGCTCCAAACCCTTTAGCATGTCGGCTAATGTTATTTCGGCTAACCTCCTGTTTCTTAGGCTCCCCCTCACTCTTGATTACACATGTGTCACGATCCCAAGCACCTAAATGCGTCAAACTATGTGGTGATACTCCTATCAATAGCTGCTCTCCATTGACGCCCACTAATAACAGTTTTTGGCGACCGCCAAGATTTTTGACGTCGAGTAACTCTAGTTTCTGCTCCCCCGAAATAGCGATAACTGAGCTATATTTTTTCATACCAAACAAACTAGCTGCTAACAGGAATATCACTACTGCAAACGATCCCATCATTTTGATAACGTCACTGAAGCCAATAACCTCCATAGCGCTCTACTCCCTTTAAAGATTTTTTACTCGCTCGGATGCCGGCACTACATTCGTCAGTTTCACGCCATAATGTTCACCCACAAGAACAACTTCACCCTGCGCTACTCGCGTGTCATTCACTAGCAAATCAAGCGGTTCGCCCGCAAGCTTACTGAGCTCAACTACGCTGCCTTGGCTAAGACTCATAATATCTCGTATTTTCAATGTGGTTCTTCCCACCTCTAAAGACAGAGTAACGGCAATGTTTTGCAGTAAATCAGAATCAATTTTGCTCTTTTGAGCGCCCTCCAATGTCTGCTCAGCTTCGTCTGGTTGGCTGTCTTGATCTGTTGTATTTAGTTCTCTGTCTTCCATAATTTTCTCGCTTTCTCTATTGAATCGATTGTTAAATATAAACTCATACTTTATTACTCGGGCCGGGCTAAAGAAGTGACCAATTGAACTGCCATATTCGACCCCTGAGTGCCAATATTACCCTCAAACGCAGGGATATTTTCAATATCCACTTTTGCGAAATTAGGTTTCGCAAAATAGACAATATCGTCCTGCCGTAAGGATTCAAACTCTTTTAAAGTGGTGCTTATCTGCGCTAACCTAACCGTTAGTTGAAGCGGTGCGTCCATAATGGCAGTCTCTAAATTTGCGCTCCATCGAGCAGCAAGATCGTCTTTTGCTACCTCTGAAGGAGGCCTGAGAAATGAGCTTCTGATAGACTTAAGCGCATAGTATGGGTATACAATTTCAACAGCTCTCTCAGTCTCAGAAACCAATAGGTTAATTCGACTTATAAGGACTAACTCATCGTGCTTCATTGTTTTAGCTTTTCTCGGATCACTTGTAAATTCAACTCCGGTGCAAGTAAGCGGCTGAATCGGGGCCCAAGCGTCTTGCAAAGCAGCAAAGACCTCATTCATTAAAATATTATTTATGCTTAACTCAGTTCTGGTAAACCCTTTCTCATCACTCTCTGATGAATCAGATTTACTCTCACCCCCGAAGAAATTATCGAAACATTCACCAATAAGACCTGGATTAATGACGACTAACGCTTCGCCATGAAGGGGCCTAGCGCGAATAATATTTATTGCCTGGGGGGCTTTTAACCCCTCCATGTAGTCTCCATATGTCTGGATCTTAACCACCTCTGCAGTTCCATTAACCGGCACTCTTATAACGTTTGAAAGGCGTCGCTTAAAACCCATAAGGATACGATCATTGATAGGATTTATCGCACTTGTGTTAATGCCCTTTGAGCGCTCTTCATTTACGAGATCATGCTTAATCGCCTTAATTTGAGTATTCAAACCCATATCTGACTCAATCGACCCATCATTTATGCCTGCCGCCAGAGCATCTAACTCTTCTGGTGATAAAACGTTTTCTTTGTCAGCCATCTTGGCTCTCCATAGTTGCCTTTCGGCGAATATCGTCTATTAAATGTTTGACGCTATTGAACGATAAACTCTGTAAGATAAAGCTCCTGAATATGACGGCTACCGGTACGTTTCTCCAGAACATCATTAATTGCTTCTTTAAATTGGGCGCGCAAATTATCTCTAAACCCTAATGTGGAAACCTGATCTTCTCTCTTCTGCGACAGAATTTCTAAAAGGCTACTTCGCATAGGAAATGAATGCCGTTTTATTTCTTCAACAAGCGTTTTGTCATCGTTCTCCTTTACCATCACAGCAATCTGAACTTGAATCATTCTTTGAGAGTTGTAAAGGTTGCTTAGCAATTCAGGTTTCATTTCAAAATAGGCTAGCTCTCCTTCAGCGGTGTCTTTGTTTTTATCCTGCGGTTCATCACTCTCAACTACATCCTTAAGCTTGTCGCTGTTCTCGGCCTCTTGCATTGCAGCAATCGCATCCTCAGCACCCTCAAAACCCTCTGAGTCAAAGAATCCAGCAGCAAATAATGTTCCTGCCACCACGCCTCCTAGCACGATCAAAGTTAATAGAACGATAAGAATGATCTTCAGTAGTGACCTTTTCTTAGGTATCTCACTTGTTTCAATTGCTTCGTCACTCATTGCTCATCTTCCTTATTAATTTTAATGTTATTCATTGCTGCGGTTTGTCACTCTAAATCGTGATGTCCAAACCATCGATAAGAGTGTGATGCCTCATGACTCCAACATTTGGTTCTGGCACAGCAGTCTCTGCTTGTCTTGCCGCTACAGCTATATCTTCTTCATAGTCAGAAGGTGTCAGATTTCCGTCATTGGCACCTTGCTTTCCACTCCCTAAGCCTAGGTAAGCAGTTTCTATGCCATGTTCTCGTAATTCTTCTTTTAATCTTGGCATGCCATCCTGAAGAAGTTCTCTTGTAAGGACCTTGGATGCATTAAAATGTGCCTCTAACTCTCCTCCTCTCATCTCTAAATGTATCTCTATACGTCCCAGTGCTTTCGGATGAATATCTAATTCGACTTGCCAGACTCCTTTAGAAATTTGAGCGGTAAGTCGCTGTGCTAGCGCCTCCGCCAGTCGCTTGGACATATCAGAGTGTTGCTCTTGTTTTATAGTGAGCACTTCACCTGGACGTTCACTTGAAGTTCGCTTGCTCGTTACATCCATCAGATTAATATCAGTCTCAATATTTTTTATCGGTATCAAAATACTGTCATCATCGGCTCCTCCTAACCGAGCGCCGTCAAGATTTAAAGGTAGACTTAGATTTTGTAACGTTGGCGATGGTTGCGCCTGTATCAACGGGTTCTTTGCCTTCGAGGCTACACCTGAGTTTTGTAAAACTGGAGAAGACTGTAATTGCGTCAAGGGGGGTTTTGGCAATGAAGTAAACTCTGGGGCGACGAACTTGCTGGGAGCGGCCATTAGTAGCGTATTTTGTTGCGTCGTTTCTTTCCCAGCACCTGACAATAAATCTATCGCGCGTGGAGCCTTTTCTTGGCTCAATAAAGTAGACTCAGGTGCGATGAACGTCCTGGGAGTGGCTATCAGTAGCGTATTTTGTTTTGTCGTTTCTTTGACAATAGCTGCCAATAAATCCGTCCCATGTGGACCCTTTTCATAGCTCAACAAAGAACGCCCTTCTGCGGTCCGGTTTGAGGTCCGCTTACCCGTTCCATCTATCAGATTAATATCAGTCTCAATATTTTTTGCCGGTATCAAAATACTGTCATCATCGGTTCCTCCTAACCGAGTGCTATCAAAATTTAGAGGTAGACTTAGATCTTGTAACGTTGCCGATGGTTGTGCCTGTATCACCGGATTGTTTGCCTTTGAAGCTAGATCAGAGTTTTGTAAAAGTGGAGAAGACTGTAATTGCATCAACGGGGCTTTTGGCAATGAAGTAGACTCTGGGGCGATGAACTTGCTGGGAGTGGCCATCAGTAGCGTATTTTGTTTCGTCGTGTCTCTCGCAGTAATTGCCAATAAATCTATCCCGTGCGGAACCTTTTCTTGACTGAAAGGCTTTCCACTGCTCAGCGCCGATATCTGTTGTACTGTATTAGATACCGGTTGCTTTCTCTCAGAAACAGATGATGGATCTTTCATCAAAAGAGCAAGCAATTCAGCTTCGACGCCTTGAGACTGGGCAAACTCTTCGATCACATCATTCGTTGGTTCATCGCCTCCAACGAGCAATAACATACCGCCCCGTAAGGTTTTACTTTCCACGGTGATCCCTGGAGAACACTTATTCGGCAGAATTTCGCCATGTTCTGGCTTTTTAATGCCGCTTTCTGGCATAGCAACTTTACCAACACTTCGCTCAAAGAGTTTGTTGAATTCTTGGCTTTGACTAGCCTCAGAATCACGCTGATGCCCTGTTATCTTTGAGTCCTGCGCGTTTTTTGTGCCGTCTTTGCTGAGTATTAGTGCCTGTAAATCGACCATAACCTTCGTTCTCCAATCAGTTCTTTGCTACAGTGTTTATACGCTAGCAATACATGTGCCAATATCTGACTAATGCAGTTATCTTTTGGAGTTATCTTTTGAGGTTGTTTTTTGCGGTTATCTTCTAAGGTTAAATTGAGCAATACACTGACGTTCAAGCTCCCTCTTTTCGTTGTCAGCTATCTTTCGACTGTAATTTTCTATCTCTCTTCGGACTAAAAATTCAGCTTTCAATTTTTCTTGATTGGCCAAGATTAAACTTTTCTTGGCCTTGGCATAGTCACGTTCAATAGCCATATACTCTTGAGAAGTTCGGTTTTGAAGGTCAAATAACTGGGCAATAAAATTTCTGCTGTTATCTATTTCTCCGCTATCGCGGTTGCCCTCTTGTACCTCAGCATGATTAGAATATTCAACCAACAGATCTGCTATTTTACGTTGCCTAGCAATAATTTTATGTTTCAGCTGCGTCGTCTTTTTTAAGCTAGCTTCTGCCCTAAGCGCTGCATCATTGGCTTTTAACGCAAGGACCTGCCAAACCGAATTAATTTCTTTGGTCACTAGATTTGCTCCATTAGTTGATGAAGCAACTCTTGGCTTTTGTCTAAGCTAACGGCTGTCTCACTGTCTTGTTGTAATAAGTCGTTTATCCTAGATCTGAGATGAATGGCCAGATCGATGTCCGTATCCACTCCTGCTTCATACGCTCCCACTTGAATAAGATCTTTATTCTGTTGATATAGCGTCCAAAGATTTCGTAATCGGTTGGCATTTTTTTGTAACTCTGGTGTCAATAAGCTATTCATAATGCGAGAAATTGAGCCCGTCAAATCGATCGCCGGATAGTGTGCTGCGTCAGCCAACTCTCTTGCCAGCATAACTTGTCCATCTAGCGACGCTCGAGCAATATCCACAATGGGGTCGGAACGGTCATCTCCCTCAGCGAGAACCGTATAAATAGCCGTTATTGCTCCAACACTATTACGCCCCACTCCCGCTCGCTCAATTAACTTAGGCAGCAGTGCAAACACCGACGGAGGATAACCTTTAGTGGTGGGTGGTTCACCAATCGCTAATCCTACCTCACGTTGAGCATGAGCTACTCGCGTTAAACTGTCGCATAACAACAGCACGTTCCGTCCTTGATCCCTAAAATATTCTGCGATCAAATGCGTCAGGTTTGCTGCCTTTAATCGGATAATGGGCGACTCGTTAGCTGGCGAAGCTACTATAATTGCTTTCTTCAACCCCTCTTCTCCAAGGGTTTGATGGACAAACTCCTGGATCTCTCTTCCGCGCTCGCCAATAAGCCCTATCACAACAATATCAGCTTCTGTATTGCGGGTGAGCATGCCCATCAATACGCTTTTACCTACCCCAGACCCCGCAATCAAACCAATACGCTGTCCTTGTCCGAGGGTCAAGCAGGTGTTAATCGCCTTAATGCCAGTATCAAGAATCTTATTAATAGAGCCTCGCTCCATTGGGTTAATCTCGGTCCCCTCTAAACTTTTATACTCGCTGTACTGAATAGGGCCCTTACCGTCTATAGGCCTTCCAAGCCCATCAACAACTCTCCCAAGCAGATCTGTGCCCAGGCCTCCTTTACTATTATTGGAGCGAACCCATACCCTGGCCCCCGGGCCAATACCGGCGGGCTCTGTAAATGGCATCAAATAAAGTATTTCTCCATTAAATCCGATTACTTGAGCATCTATAAACGTGCCGAACTCAAGATGCTCAACCTGACAATACGCACCTAAAGGTGCCACAATTCCTTTCGCCTCCAAAGTCAAACCAACAACTCTAACTATCTGCCCACTAATGTTAATCTTAGACGCCCTCAGCTGCGGAACTAATCGCTCGACTTGACTTGCAAAATCACACATCGCCTGCTTCATCCACAGATTTCTGAGAATCACTGACTAATTGACTATCCGTCCCTTGTTGCTGATTTTCACTTTTTCCTTTTTTGCTCAACTCCTTTTTAGATCTTGATCCACTCACATTATTGTCAGAAACTGCCGCGAAAAGACTCTCCGACAATGCTTCTAATCTGTGCTCTATCAGATCCTCAATGGTGCTATTATCAAGCATTAAACTCACGCTACCCCGAGACAAGTTATCGCTTTTTCTTAAGTCTAAGTGCGCCAAATCCCCAGGCAAGCTCGAACAGACCTGATCCAAGTCCTGAGGATTAAGGGTCATCACTATTGGGGCTAATCCTTTTTGCTGGATGTCTTCTAGTAAGCCTCGAATCAATCGCTCAATAGCGGCACTTGAAAGACGTAGCTCGCCTCGCACTAGTTGCTGCGCTATATGTAAGGATAGGGTTTTCAATGGTTCAAAAAAAGTCGTCGCCTTTTGCTGTTCCTGATAAATACTTTGGGTAAGCGCTGAGAAAGTTTCCCGTGTGTGCTCCCATTTTCGCTCTGCCTCCTCGACACCTCGCGAATAGCCCATCTCAAAAGAATCCTGCTTAGCTTGGTCAAAAACTGCCAATGACACTGTCTGCTCCTCAGGCTCATCTTTGTTGGCTGTCTCTATTAGTTCTTCTGGTAATTCAGAGGAGGCCGTTGCGGCAGCTACTTTTTTAACCGCATCTAACACCTTTATATTTGGGGCCTCCCATTTTGTAAACTCCACGCTATCGCCACCATTCGACCATGACAAAGCAGTAAAACCTGCAGAGACTTTATCGCTTGTCAAAAGTTCATTTGACTGCCAACCCGGAGAGATTTTTTTATCAGACAAAGTCATTTCCTTTGCCAAGCAGAACTATTTCACCATCATCAGCGAGCTGTCGGGCAATCCGCAAAATATTTTTCTGTGCCGCCTCAACTTCGGCAATCCGAATTGGCCCCTTAGCATCCATGTCATCCAAGAATAGTAATCGAGCACGCTCTGACATATTGTTCAAGAAATTATCCTTAGTTGCATCATCTGCACCTCTGATCGCCGCCATTAATACGTCGCTGCCGGCAGCTGACAGAAGCTTCTGGATGCCCTTGTTGTCGACATCAGCTAAGTTGTCAAACGTCAGCATCTTATCTTGAATTTGTGTTGCCACTATTTCGTTGTTTAACGTCAGGGTATCCATCACATTTCCGACCACCTCAGCTTTTGCAAAGTTCAAAATGGTTGCGGCGGCTTCAATTCCACCAACAGTCGCTGATTGCGCAGAAGTATTTGCAAATTGTTGGGCCATTATGCCCTCAAGCTCCTTCATCGCCGCAGGCTGGATAGCATCCATAGTGGCTACTCGGTGAACAATTTCAACGCGCTTTTCCTCGGGAAGATATCCTAGAACCTGTGCGGCAATATCGGCCTCTAAGACTGATAATATAATGGCTGATATTTGCGGGTGTTCGTCGCTAATGATTTCGGCAATAGAGCTAGCATCCATCCACTGTAAAATCTCTAATCCCTTGCTAGAGCTGGCGGGCATAATCTTTCGAAGAACTGTAGCCGCCTTCTCATCTCCCAGTCCTCGCTTGAGCACATTTTGTACATAGTCCTCATTACCGAGGCCCAAACTCGTCTGGTCTTCAAGTGTGCTAATAAATTCTTCAAGTACTTTATTCACCAAGCCTTGAGATAAACTAGAGGCATCAACCATTGATTCACCTATGTTACTCACCTCTTTAGGCTCTAAAAATTGAACAACCGTTGACGCATGGTCCTCTCCCAATAGCAACATAATGACTGCTGCGCGCTGACTTCCTGTCATCGTTACATAGGCTTCCTCTATTGCTTCTTGCTGGGGATCAACCGCGGGTGTTAAGGGTTTTCTAGCCATTTTAGTTTCCTCGCCGCCTTTACGCGTCTTTGATCATCTTCTTCAGTAAATTAGCCACTCGACCAGAGTCAGTCGCGACAAGTTGTCTTACTGCTTCAACTTTATCGTCATAAGTGCGTGACGAACGAGACTCGCCCCCAAGACGACTTGATTGTCTCAGGCTATCTGTTTGCGATGATTGTTCTGGTGATACTGATGTATTGGTAAGCCCGCCAGCAAAAGTATTCGCATTCCTACCAGAGGGCAGTGCTGGCGAAGAGTAAACGCCAATAGTAGGCTTTACCACTAACAGCAACAATGCAATAAATGCTACAACTACGGCTGAGCTTTTGATCAAGCTGGTTATCTGGCTATTTTCATACCAAGGCTCGGATATTAGCTCTATTACCTCCGGAGGTTCAAAGCGAGCAGAAACGATAGTGACTACGTCTCCCCGGTCCGCATTAAAGCCAATCAAACTTTTGACCAAATTAGAAAAGCGCTCAAGTTCTAGCTCTGAAAATGTATCGTCTTCGACAGCGGTTGTTCCTTCTGCTTCGCCGTCTGCCAGGATTTTGGGGCGGGGTGGGTTAAGTACTACCGCAACTGATATCCTTTCAACTAAGCCACCTTGCCGCTTAACGTATCTAATCGCTCTGTCCATTTCGTAGTTACGTGTCGTTTTACTACTGAGCGTATTTTTATTAAGGGCGTCAGAGGCGTCGCTAGCATTGTTATCTGCAGGCACACTATTTGCTGAAGCACCCGGGATTCCGGTTGCTCGGGAACTCCCTTGTTGCTCCATAGTTAGAACTTCCGAGCGTGCTCGTGGACCATTATCATTTCCATCATATTCTTCATAGGTAGATTCAATCTCCGTAAAGTCAATCTGCATATCAACCTCAGATCGTACATTGCCCATCCCAACAATTGGTGACAAAAAAGCATTAATCCGATTACGATAGGCCTCTTCCCTGCTCTGCTTATGAGCCATTTGTTCGTTACTCATTAAAGACGTAGATCCTTCGACATTGGTGAGCAATTCTCCACGTTGATCTACAACCGATACGTTTCCTGCTGCTAAATATGGAACACTTGAAGCAATCAGGTGAATAATTGCCTGGACTTGAGATTCTGAAACAATCCTGCCCGGATAGGGCAAAACTACTACTGATGCTTTTGCAGCTTCACGGTTTCTTACAAAAACACTTTGCTTTGGGGACGCTAAATGGACTCGTGCTGACTCAATGGAGGAGATTTTTGCGACGCTGGCAGCGAGCTCTATTTCAATTGCAGAAATGTAACGAACCTGCTCCATAAACTGACTGGTTGTCATTGCCGCTGTTTCGCTCATTGCCCCGATGCTGCCCGTTACAGTACTTTTTGGTAACCCTTGAGACGCCAAATACAAACGGGCCTCATGATACCGAGATGAAGGCACTTTTAACTCTCCAGTTTGAGTATCTATTCTGGCACTAAAATCAGCATTAGAGAGCGCTTCAAACGCAGACTGCCGATCTGCCTCTGTTAAGCCAGGATAGACTGTCCTGTGGGGCGAAGTTTGAGCCCAAGAATACATCAGGACAAAAAGTACAACGGTCATCAGGGCTATAAGAGCGGGTATAGCTCGCCTCACTGCTGGCTGGGCTATCGTGCTGCGAATAATGCCATCCAGCCCAGTCGCATCTGATGGGGATGCTAATTGGCCAGACTGCCTTGCCGCCACGCTCTGTGTTTGTGTCGCTGCGGGCGTCTTTGCCAGCGCGTTTAATGCTACATCTTGTGGCGTTGCTGCTATATCGACCATATCTCTATTCTCTTATCTCTTTAGTATTTTTAAACCGGCATATTCATGATGTCTTCGTAAGCTTTGAGTACTTTATTCCTTATTTGCAAAGTGGCCTCAAACGCTAACGATGATTTTTGCATACTCATGACAACCTCAGTCAACGGGATACCCTCTCCCTTCTCATAAGCGGTTCGATTAGTTTTCGATATTTGCTGCATTGAATTAACTTCCTGCAATGCACCCTTAATACTATTAGCAAAACCGTTCTGTCCTAAAGATTCGTTTATTCCCAGCTCGTTGGCTTGTAGATTTACACCCTGAGCTGCTTGGTCCTGAAACTGCCGAATTTGACTTAACATTGATTCGACCCCTTGCATGTTTGTTGTATTTACCACTAGATTTCCTCTTTTCTTTTATCGTGCGTAGGCTCGAGTGACTGTCAAGCCCTCTTTACGAAATCGTTGTAATTTATGCCGTAACGTTCTTGGGCTGATGCCAAGCTTTTCAGCCGCCTGCTCCCTACTCCCTGATTCCTGGAGCGCATTCATAATGACTTCGCATTCGCTCACCTTCATTGTTCCGGATAGAGATTCTGCATAATTAGGCTTTGATAATGTCGGGTTAGTCCCAGAGAGGCTGCTCACTCCCATGAATGATCTGGTGGTTGTAATCTTCCCTACACCCGAATGGCTAGAATCCGGGTGATGTTGCTCTTGTGGGTATTGAAAAGCTTCAGGAAGGTCATCAAAGATAAGATGCTCTGACTCTATATAACCGCGCTGGGAAAGCACTTGAGCTCTTATAATTACATTTTGTAACTCTCGGACATTGCCAGGCCAGTGATAAGATACCAAGCGTTCTTTCGCCTCTGGCGTTATCATTAAACTATGGCCCTTTGACAATTTAATATCTAGGAATTGGTGAGCCAACGGCAGTATATCTAAAGGCCTCTCTCGCAAAGGAGGTGATGTGATTTTAAATGCGCTGAGTCGGAAATAAAGATCTTCACGAAATGAGCGATCCAAAATAGAGACCTTTAAATCTCGATTAGTGGCCGCAATCACCCTGATGTCTAAGGCTAAACTTTGCTGTCCACCAAGCCTTGTCACTGTTCTTTCCTGCAAAATTCTAAGTAGCTTAGCCTGCAAGTGAAACGACATCTCACCAACTTCATCTAAGAATATGGTGCCACTCTGGGCTTGTTCAAATAGACCTGGCTGCACTTTCGCCGCCCCTGTAAATGATCCTTTTTCATGGCCAAAGAGCATATCCTCAATGAGACTCTCTGATACTGCTGCGCAGTTAAACGCTACAAATGGAGCCGCATGTCTGGGTGATGACTCATGTAATATGCGCGCTAGTACCTCCTTACCTGCGCCCGTAGGCCCTGCAAGTAAAACCGTGACATCTGTTTCTGCTACCCGCTGTGTTAGCGCCAGTAGTTTCCTACTGGTGGGATCAACAAAAACATAGGCTGGCTGATCATCATGTTGTGCTAGCTCAAGGCCTTGAATTATCTCAAGCCATTCTCTAGGATCTGTCTTTTGATCTAGCACGACAGTACCAACGCCAAGTTTCATAGCTTCAATACCCTGCTCAAACTGGTCAAAACCAAGCCTGACTACAATGGTTGGTGCGAACGCTAAATCTTTAATCAGTGCTTTTAGCTGTTCAAGCTCTATTAACCCTTGAATCGGCCTAATAACAACAACCTCAGCTGAAGCTAGTGTATGGTTAGACAGTTCACTCAACGTGAGTTGTTTGATCGCAAGTCCTTGACCACCAAATGCGACAAGTTGAGTCGCCGTTAATTGTTTTGATGTATCAACCCACAATATTGAGCACGCTGTGCAATTAGCCACTTTACTTCCCTCTCTACCTTTGCCATTTTGATCGTATATAGCTGATAGCAATGATCATGCCAAATTTTTATTTTCATTAAAATCATGTGCTTAAGGTGTTTTCAGAAAGAAGTGTCAATTAATTGCCATCAAAATAAGTCGGCAAAACGACGCCTCCATTGTAGCCGATGGGGACGGATAACTAAGATTTGAAAGGACTGCTTAGTGCATGCCGTACTTATTAATTTTTTCAATCAGCGTTGTGCGGCGCAAGCTCAGTAGTCGAGCTGTTTTGGATACGTTACCCTCAGCCTTGCTAAGTGCTTCTTTGATAAGGCGCTGCTCAATCTCAAGCAGATGCTGCTTAAGCTCTACCCCTTCATCAGGAAAGTCGGGGCCTCCCTGCGCAAGATTAATTACTCTTTGTATCTCATCAATAGAATTATCTCTACTCGCAATGTCGATACCATCCACACTTCTCGCTGGCGCAGAAAACATATCTGATCCAAAATGATCAAGCTTTCTTACCGCTCGCTTGGAGAGATTATCCTCTTCGGGTATTCTGTTTTGCGATTCCTGTCCTTGCATTAGCTTGCGGAGCCCAGAAGGTACCATGCTGACTGGAACTTTGTGTAAATCAACTTCTTGTTGCGCATAAAGCGCAGTATATCGATCTACTAAATTAGAGAGTTCCCTTACATTTCCGGGCCACTCATATGCTAGTAAAAGCCTCATGGATGCGGGAGACATTGAAATTGGCGCTTGTAATGCTTTTGCTTGCTGCTTTGAAAAATGTTCTATAAGCAGCGGTATATCCTCCACTCTCTGGGCTAGAGGCCCTACTTCAATAGGCATAATATTTAAACGATAATAGAGATCCTTTCGAAAACGCCCTTCATCAATGAGTGCTTCAATATTTTGATGCGTAGCCGCGACTACTCTGACATCTATTGGAATAGAACCTAGAGAGCCGACCGGATCTACTGTCCTTTCTTGTAAAACTCTAAGCAGTTTGACCTGGAGGTCCATAGACATATCTCCAATTTCATCAAGGAACAAGGTTCCCTTGTCCGCTAACTGAAATCGTCCTTTGCGGTCTGATATGGCGCCGGTAAAAGAGCCTCTCTTATGTCCAAATAATTCACTTTCGAGTAGATCTTTAGGGATCGCACCACAATTAACTGGAACAAATGGGCCTGACGACCGTCCTGAACACTCATGTAACGCATTTGCAATAAGCTCTTTCCCCGTGCCACTTTCACCAACAATTAAAACCGTCGAGTCGCTAGGCCCAAGAAGCTTAATTAGCTCCCTAAGAGCCTTTATTTCCGGACTCAGGCCAATAATTGTATTTACTCCTAGCACCTTTTTTGTATCCTTTTTACGTAGTGTAACCTTCCTTGTTTGCCTCGTTTTTCACTGTGCTGAAAAGCATTTCAAGCCTTTTTTCGTTACTGTAGAGGCGAGTCTTCTCTCACTAATAAATACGAATATGAATACTATATCATGCTCATATGAATACTTCATGTTTAAGCGTCGCTGCCGTTGTCTGCTACGCTGTAGTCTGCTAAGTCTTTTGGCTTTTTTGCACTGCTCGCCACACTAAAATCGATAGATATTCTGCTGGAGTGTAAATACTTTGATAGTTCAGCACTTAGCGGTTGGCCAATATTATTTATCTTTAGCACTAAGGTTATTGGCCGTTCTGCCGATCTAATTTACATCGTTGATTATATTGGTATTCACTATTATGAAAGCAGAATTCAAACGCGGGACTGCCGCATACCGTAACGTGCAGACCACAGCCACTGCTCCGTACGCAGACAGCATACAACTTACTCAAATGCTCTTCAGCGCGCTACTAGAAAGTCTAGCCGAAGCTGAGGGACATATTATTCGGGAAGAGCTTGAAAAGAAGGCCTATTCTCTAAGCAGAGCCAACAAAATACTATTAGGCTTACAAGGCTCCCTGGACTTTAATAAGGGTAAAGAGCTTGCCATCAACCTATCTGACATCTATGACTATTCAATGCGACGGTTACTTCAAGCGAGCATAAAAAATGACATGGCAATCGTGAAGGAGATCAGGGGGATTATCTCGGAAATCGACAGCGCGTGGCAAGTTTTGCCAAGTATTTTGCAAGATCAGCCAATTTCTTTAGCCTCCTAAAATCTATGCACCCATTGAGTATCCCCGAGATCTTGTATAAGTGGCTCAATTACATAATGAGCCACTTATACAACGTGCATAGGGGCTTTTTAGTCGAACCAGTTAAAATCATATTGTTTGCAAAGCAAACAGCGCCGGTAATCCCCATGGCCAATATGAATTACCGTCTCCTAAAACCAGAATCTTTCTTACCGCGCTCAAGAAGCAGTGACTATAATGTCCCTAACGGGACCTTCCTGAGACCGCCTAGATAGTCATGAATAATCTAATCTCTGCCGCCCTGGTGGCCATAAGTCTTCCGAGCATATGAACCGGGTTCCTTTTTCGCGCAGAGAAGTAACCGTATTATTGGAAACATACATAGTGCCGCCAACGGCCAATACTAATTAGCACTGCCTACGCTGAGTTCTTTCTTATATCGATTCAGCAGCATCGACTATCACCTCGATACGTCGATTACGTGATCTTCCTGCAGCCGTCTCATTAGACATGAGTGGTTTAATGTCTGCCAATCCGCTAGCCATAATTTTCCCCCTCACTTGGGGGGCCACAGCTAGCAGATATTCAACAACAGCTGACGAACGCGCGGCAGAAAGATCCCAGTTGTTTCGAAACTGCATATTATAAGCCATAGGAATATTGTCAGTATGCCCCTCAACTGTAATCTCTCCGGTCACGTCTCGCAGTGCTACTCCAAGCTTGGTCAACACCTTCCTAAAGCTAGTCTTTATCTTTGCTCGTCCACTGGTAAAGGATCCCTGTTCTGCAAGTCGAATTATAATTCTTTCATCCTGCATTGTTACTTCAGCCTGCCCTCTGTTTATCTCTGAAATCAAAGCCTGCTTAATAAGCTCAAATTGGTCTGAAAGGGTAGTTGTTTGATCGTTTACATATTTAATTTCTACCTGTCGCTCTGCCTCGGCTTGCAGCTTAGCCACCTTGGCATATAGATTGATGTCCTCGTCTCGCACTTCAAAACCCTTGGTATAGAAATCGCCCTGCTTGAACTCCCCAGCAACGTCCTGTGATGGGATTTCCACAACAGTTTTAAATTGACCTGCAATAATCAATACTTTGCCAGTTGCAATTTCTTTAGCAAGCGCTGCCTTTAGCAATTCAACGTCTGCGTTGCGCTTATATTTTTTTTCCCTATTAAATCGAGTCAGTACAGTATCTTTTGGAGGCCGAATATAGGTGGATGCCTCTCTAACCACTTCGCGCAAAGTATTGTCAACCTTGGCGGGAGAAAACGTTTTAGCCAACACATTGTCGCCCTTTGGTGGTACGACCACAGGAATAATATTTTGCACGCCAAATTGGTCCTCAAATTTCCCAGAAATCATCTGAGCACCACCTACCGCAGTATTGTTAAATGAAATTAACAATACAAAGAATGCCATCAGTAAAATTGCCATATCTGAAAAGGTAGCCATCCACATTGGGACACCTTTTGGACAGGGCTTGCAGTCATCCATTTGGCTTTAGATCCTCACTCGTTCCAGCACCCACAATAATTTCAATTCGGCGGTTTTTTGCCCTTCCTCCTTTTGTGTTGTTACTCTTTATGGGTTTAGAGTCGGAAAACCCCGCTACTACTAAGCGCGATTGTGGGATGCCTGACTCCGCAATAAAAGTCGCAGCCACCGAAGAAGCCCGAGCGGAAGAAAGATCCCAGTTAGATACAAAGCGGTCGCTAAACATAACCGGCATGTCATCAGTATGCCCTTCAATTCTTATCCTCCCGCTGGAGGTATTTAAAATTTCACCCAGTTTATTTAAAAAGATCTTGGCTGCAGGCTTAAGCCCAGCCTGTCCTGAAGCAAAAGAGTCTTGACTATCCAGCCGAACTAACAAAATGTCGTTCTTTAGTATTACCTCCAGCCTGCCCTTACTAATGTCTTCAAATAGAGCGTCCTGCATCTTTGAGAAATGATGATCTAGATCTAAGATATTTTCAGCATCATCCGCGTTAGGCGCTTTAAGTGCCTGAGCACGAAAATCAATCTGCAGCTTGTTATTTGAATTCACCGATAGCGCCTTTGCCGCTATGTCAATCACACTCTGGTTTACTCGTGCTCCCTTTCTCTCATGTTTTTCATCGCCACCGCCACCAGCGGTTAACAGAGACTGTAATTCAATAACAACAATGTCATCCTCAAACTTAAGGTCAACTTCACCACGCTCCATTTCCTCAGAGAGTGTTCGTCTTAGATTAATTTGCGCTTGCTCGATATTAACATCCGTTGTTCCGTCTTCTGCTTCAGTATATTTTGCACGGTATGTACGGACCGGTGTCAGTTCTTCTTTGGTAGGCTCGGCCAATGGAGATACTTCGGCAATAATGGGCGTAAAGCTTTCATCCAGGACACTTGTGGCGGTAGCAATCTCATCCATGACTACTGGCCTCTGGACTCCAAAAGCCGCTCGAATCGTCGCCGCGAAATGAGCTCGGTCTTTGACATTTATCGAGGAAAAGGAGTACAGCAATGCAAAGAAGGCCATTAGTAAGATGGCCATATCGGCAAAGGTAGCCATCCATGGGGGAGCTAGTTTTGCGCATTTTGGGCAATCATCCTGGCTTATGATATTACTCCTTTAAAAATCATTACTTTAAATCGATCAACCTCTTGGCTCACTACCTATTCATTCCGAGGCCTGAGATACCTCGCGCTTTGTCTTTGCCTTGGGCGTCATAAAGGGTGATAGCGTGTCCTCGAGCAATCTAGGATTCTTTCCACTTTTGATGAACATTATTCCCACGATAATGAGCTCACTGTTATTCGTCTCGCGCTTAGCATAGCCTTCCAGCTTCATACCCATGGGGATAAAGAAGACATTCGCTAACAAAGACCCATAAAGCGTCGTCAATAATGCGATAGCCATATTTGGCCCAATTGATGCGGGGTCATCAAGATTCGCTAACAGGGCGACCAACCCAATAAGAGTACCAATCATGCCCATACCTGGGGCTAATTCTGCTCCTGCGCTCAACATGTCTGATCCAGTTTCGTGTCGAGCAGCTGTCAGATTCTTTTCTCTTTTGAGTCCCTGCTCAATGAGCTCTGCCTTAGTACCGTCGACTAAGCCCGTCACGCCGTTCTGCAATAACCGATTAGACAGTTCTATACTCTCAAGTGCTACCATCCCGTCTTTACGTGCTATCTGTGCAAGGTCTAGTAGCTGATCAATCAAATCTGCCGGCTCTTCGGTCTTATTGACAAACACTTTCCCAATCACAGCCCCCAGACTTATTGCGTCGGATAATTTAGAACGAAAGAGCATTATCGAAGCCGTAGCGCCAAATACTAGGTTAATCGAGGGCACATCAATTAGCTGCTTAACATCTGTGATACCCGAAGCAAGAAAAAATAGCGCGCTTAGCAGGCCAACGATTGAAGCGAGATCCATATATTCATCCAGTGCGTTTGTATTCTGGGGAAGGCTCAACTTTAGAGTCACACCCCAATCTGTTTTAAGGGCTTGGCGAATAAGTACTAAAATCCAGACTTCCCTGCTTATACTATCGGCAGTTATTGCCGTGAGTTTAGCCGCCAACACTTATTTAATCCGTGTCACTATTCCTTACAGCATTTCCCTTTTGCGGCTTGGCAGGTAAAGAGAAAAATTCATATTTTTAGATTAGTGCCGATATAGTTTAGTGAGGGACCGCGGCGACGCGTTTTATCCGTGAATAATGTACCGAAAAATGTGGTTAGAGCGTTGTAATGAAGAACAGATATAAACGAAAAAAGACACTGCCAACCGCCTTGCATCGCTTGCACTATCGACTGCTAGGGATCTTAGAGCACTGTATTGTTGGCCTCTGTTGCATGATCATCGTCGGGTGCGATCGTTATAGTCATAAACCTGTTTGCTCTAATGTTGTTGATATTAACGATTCGGGTACTTTCTCATATGGCCCATACGGAACCGCGCTGGACTGGAAAACTGGCACCATTTGGTATCGTTGCCCAGGCGGATCTTATTTTTCGCAGAACACTTGCACTGGAGATAGGTTAAAGTTGAACTGGATAGATGCTATGGACTATGCAACTGAACTATCTGAGATATCTGGCGTTGAGTGGCGTCTTGCAACGCTGCCTGAGATTAGAGGCATTATCTCTCCTACCTGCATTGGGCCCGCCGTAAACCCAAACGTATTCCCTAAACTAAAATCCGCAAATACTTGGACATCTAGTGAAAGCAAGCGGCAAAGTGACGCTTTTAGATGCGCTATCTCTACTTACAGCGGCGCCTTCTCTTGCAGGCAGCTAAAAAGAATATCGATGCCCTTTTTACTCGTTCACGACTCTTCTGATCTACCGAAACAATCTGCGCTGAGAAGGTATTTCCTTGGCGGAGAAGGCGAGGCAATTGTGCCCTTGGATCCGCAAGACCTCAGAGGCAGGTAAAGCTCTGGATTTAAACGCCATTGAGGAACATCCATAAGGGCGATGCCGGTCATGGGTAACTGTTAGATACCTACACTGGAAGCAATTAGGGGGTTTTGTCAACTGTGACATTCATTGGCTTCCAATATTCGCGATAGGCCTTCCACATAGTCAAAACAACAAAGGCTATCCCGACTAAGTCTGCGGCTATTCGTGTCAGAGAAACCCCAGCGAGAAAAGCCAGTTCACCGTTTACCGCTAACATAGCGACAGCAAGCATAGTAAGGCTAACGAATATTCTAATGCGCTGACACAATGCACATGGCACTTTATTTGTTGGTTGATTGTTTTGTAGTCGCTTCATACTTACACTATCGACAGTTTCTGTCTTTTAATTAGCTAAACAGATGTTGGCAGGCTTGATATACTAAATGGTCTGTCTCACTTAATTTTTTTCACAGGTAACTAAACATGATGCTCACCGTCATTTCGCCGGCCAAGAAACTCGATTACAGTAGCTCTTTAAGAGCTGTAGCTCATACACAGCCGACTCTTTTGGAACACTCACAGGAGTTGTTAGACGGCCTAAAGAGATTGTCACCTCAAGGTGTCTGTAAACTGATGAGTTTAAGCGACAAATTAGGGGCACTTAACTATGAGCGATTTCAGGAGTGGCAGACTCCTTTTAATACTAATAACGCCCGGCCCGCAGTGCTTGCATTTAAGGGTGACGTTTATCAGGGGTTAGATGCAGAAAACATGTCTGAGGACGATCTCAATTGGGCTCAAGATACTCTGCGTATATTATCTGGCCTTTATGGCGTGCTTCGCCCGCTGGATCTAATGCAACCCTATCGGCTTGAGATGGGCACCAAGTTTGC
>TARA_B110001450_G_scaffold59525_1_pt1 | contig 49409 bp, 44 predicted proteins | sample TARA_B110001450 | Tara Oceans TARA_B110001450 (sample SAMEA4396538) | marine metagenome | biome: Polar Biome; feature: [SRF] surface water layer (ENVO:00010504); material: water (ENVO:00002006), including particulate matter (ENVO:01000060) such as... | depth 5 m | reverse complement strand
TTTTCTAATCTAGGCCCCGAAAAAAAATTATACAAACTTTATAACATTCCAAGTATTTATGCTGGGAATGATGTTGGCTCAATTAAAAATGTTTTAGAAAGAAGGGTGAAGAGGGCAAAAGAAGATTCTTTGCCACACATCATTTTAATAGATGGAGGGCAAGCCCAGCTAAATGTTGCATTAAAGGTTTTTAGGGAACAGCGCATCTCACAACCTATTATTTTAAGTATTGTTAAAGGAGCTAATAGAGTTAGGGCAACGGAAACTATTTTATCTGAGAGAGGTATTTTAGAAATTCCAAAAAACAGTCCAGGCTTTAATCTTTTGCAGCAAATTCGAGATGAATCTCACAGATTTGCAATTACTTGCAATAGAAAGAAAAAAAATAAATCTATTAGATACTCGATATTGGATAATATTGAGGGTTTAGGACCTCAAAAAAAGCAGAGTCTTTTAATGCATTTTAAGACACTAAAAAATATTCGAACAGCATCTCTGGAGGATCTTTGTAAGGTTTCTGGAATTAGTATTAAACTGGCTAATAACATTAAACATAATCAAGCTTTAAAATGAAAAATTTTATCTTTGCTCTGACATTTTCTAGAATTCTTGCAGGCCCTCTGATTTTTCTTTTAATACTATGGGCTGAAGCCTTTGCAGTTGCCTTAATAATTTTCTTAATCGTCGCTATTACAGATTTTTGGGATGGATACTTAGCAAGAAAATATAATCTAACTTCCACGTTGGGAGCCATTATGGATCCGATAGCCGATAAAATATTGATAATTTTTATTTTGATGGCCCTAGCCCTTTATTTAAATAGCTCATTTATTGCTTTTATTGGCTGCTGTATTTTTATGAGAGAGATTTGGGTCTCTGCACTCAGAGACTTCAATGCGCAAGAAGGTAATGCAGGTGCTACAGCAGTTACTTTAATCGCTAAATATAAAACTGCTTCGCAGTTAATTTCCTGTGCAATCTATCTTTACGCAATATCCGTGAACTCGGCTTTATTATTATTTCTATCTGATTTTGTACTATTTTTTGCCTTATTAATTACGTTATATTCAGGTCTAATTTATTCTATTAATTCATTTTCAAAGCCTTCTAAATAATCTTCCATGCTAGATACATCATTTTTACCATTTATTGGTTTCTTCGTAGGCTTGATTGTTGGATTAACTGGTGTCGGAGGAGGTGCATTGCTTGCACCGGCGCTATTATTATTATTTGGCTTGGATATTAGGGTAGTTATTGCCACTGATTTAGTTTTTGCAGCGGCAACTAAATCTGTAGCCTCGGCGATGCATTTTAAAAACTATTTTATAGATTGGCAGATTATCAAACGATTGTGGCTTGGAAGCATTCCAGCTGCAATCCTAATGCTCTTCATAATTTTTCAAGGCCTCATTTTTGACGGCGATTCAATTATTTCCATTATTGGTTTTCTAGTTATCATATCTGGTATATCAATGCTTCTTTCTGATGTAATCCAGGATAGGTTTAAATCAATAAGAATAAACTCTCCAATTAAGTTTAAAAAATGGCAGGCTCCTTTGACGATACTATTTGGTTTTGTTTTAGGTAGCCTCGTAACACTCACCTCGCTTGGAGCTGGAGCTCTTGGAGCAATTGTATTAAGGTTTTTGTACCCTTTAAGAATGAAGCCTCATAATATAGTTGGCACTGATACATTACATGCAATACCGGTAACATTAATTGCAGGGGCTGGTTTCTTTTTTATGGGGTTTGTTAATCTCGAGTTACTTTCCATGCTTTTGATAGGTTCCATTCCAGGAGCATTAATAGGAGGCGCTCTACTCAAAAGAACTCATCCAACTGCGGTTAAATTCTTGCTCTCGATTGTACTTATTATGACGGGCTTTAAAATTATTTATTAAATATATATCTTTCATTCAAGAGAGTTTTATATAGTATAATTCTCGCCAATTTAAACCACGCATCACATACATCGCTTTTTTAAAAAGAAATAATTTGTGATGACATAAGCTTTTCTAATTATGACTTCATTATTTGTAGACGATGCTGAGCGATCAAAAGTTCTGAGAGATTCTATCAACTTCCCTTCCTGGACTCTTAGAGACAGACAAATTAATGATCTAGAATTAATAATAAATGGTGCCTTTGCCCCGCTCACGGGCTTTATGAACGAGGATGACTATAATTCAGTCGTCAAAACCATGCGATTAGTGAGCGAGCAATTATTTCCTATGCCTATCACTCTAGATGTATCCAAGGATTTTGCCAGCAATATTTCTAAGGGTGACTTTGTAGCCCTAAGAGATCCGGAAGGTTTAATTATTGCTGCTTTGCATGTGGAGAGCATATTTCAACCCGATCTTTTGCTTGAAGCTCAGGAAGTATTTGGTACTAATGATGTCGCTCATCCAGCTGTAGATTTCCTTCTGAATCAATCTCAATTAGTATATCTGGGTGGGAGAATTATAGGCTTAAACAAGCCAAGACATTTTGATTTTTTAGATATTCGTCAAGATCCTTCGGAGTTAAAGGATCAGTTCAAAAAGAATGGCTGGGATAAAGTTGTAGCTTTTCAAACAAGAAATCCAATGCACAGAGCGCATTTTGAAATTCTCTCTGCTGCAGCTCTTGAAGCTAATGCAAATATATTGATTCATCCGGTTGTAGGTCTTACCAAACCAGGTGATGTTGATCATTATACCCGAACTAAATGTTACAAAGAGATAATCAAAAAATTTGATGAAGGCACAGCAACCCTTAGCTTACTTCCACTGGCTATGAGAATGGGTGGGCCTAGAGAGGCTTTGTGGCATGCAATTATTAGAAAAAATTATGGTGTTACCCATTTTATTATTGGTAGAGATCATGCAGGGCCTGGCAAAGATTCATCTGGTATAGATTTTTATGGTCCTTACGATGCCCAAGATCTTGTAGAAAAATATAAAGATGAGATTGGGATTAAGATTATTCCATTCAAGATGCAAGTTTACGTGAAGGAATCTCAGTCATTTAAATCAATTGAAGATGTAACAGAAGGTGAAACGGCAATGAATGTGTCAGGCACCGAGCTTCGTGAAATATTAAAACAAGGCCAGCAAATTCCAGATTGGTTTACTTTTCCTGAGGTTGCCAATATTCTTCAGGAGTCTTACCCAAAGAGACAGAATCAAGGCTTTACTGTATTTTTTACTGGTTTATCAGGCGCTGGAAAATCTACTATTGCAAATGGCTTGGTTGCTCGTGTCTTAGAGGGCACTGCCAAATCTACTACGCTGTTAGATGGAGATATAGTTAGACAGCATCTATCGAGCGAACTTGGATTTTCTAAGGAGCATAGAAATATTAATATTCAAAGAATTGCCTATGTTGCATCTGAAATAACAAAACATTCAGGAATTGCAATATGTGCTCCCATTGCGCCCTATACAGCTCAAAGGGATTCAGCAAGAAAGTTAGTAGAACCATTTGGCACTTTTATAGAGGTCTATGTCAGCACTTCATTTGAGGTCTGCGAAGACAGAGATGTGAAAGGTTTGTATGCGAAAGCTAGAAAAGGTCTAATTAAAGGTTTTACTGGATTAGATGATCCATATGAAGCACCAACTAATCCAGAGATTGAAGTTGATGGCTCCTCAGGAGATCCTGCTTTAGAAGTGGAAAAAATATATGATTTTTTATTATCAAATCGGCTTATTTAATAGAAAGCCTTTTTTAATTTGTCTTTGATATAATCTATTCGTGGCTGGATGGCAGAGTGGTTATGCAGCGGCCTGCAAAGCCGTTCACGCCGGTTCGATTCCGGCTTCAGCCTCCAATGTTAATTGGAAACCTTGTATCTAAAGAGATTTCAAAGATAATAGATATTAAACAATTATTTAACAGTAAATATTTAAACATGCAAAATAACAATACAAGTGATATTCATTCTGAAGATGAGATTAATGTTATGGAAATCCTTTCTGCAGTTTGGGAAGGTAGAATATTTCTTGGAACAATAGTAGGTATTTTTGCATTGTTCTCTGTTCTCTACGCATTGTCCCTTCCTAATTTATATACTTCAAGCAGCTTGTTAATGAAGGCTGAAGAGCAGGGCTCTTCTGCTCCAATGCAGTCTCAAGTTGGTGGTTTTGCAGCTCTTGCGGGCATAGATATGGGTGGAGGTGGTGGAAAAGATAAGACTACTTTAGCCATTGCAACCTTGGAATCAAGAGATTTTTTAAAACATTTGCTTTCTTTTGATGGTATTAAAGAAGGCTTAATGGCCGCAAAAAGCTATGATCCTGCAACCAATGAACTTCAATACGAAGATGCTGACTTTAATTCAATCACAAAAACATGGATTAGAGAGCCTGGACTTTATGAAACAGTTATTCCCTCTGCCCTAGAAGTTTACGATACCTATCGGCAAACTTTATCTGCCTCACTTGATAAAAAAACAGGCTTTGTTAACGTATCCTCAACGCACATCTCTCCAATTTTTGCACATGATTTTTTAGCATTAGTCATTCAGGAAGTGAATCAGCTTTCTAGAATTCGGGATTTACAGGAATCTGAGGAAGCTCTTAAATACTTAGAATTGCAGCTAGAGACCTCAAAAAATTTAGATATTAACCTTGTAATTAATCAGCTGATAGAGTCACAATTAAAAACTCAAATGCTAGCAAATGTGAGGCCTGATTATCTTTTGCAAGTTCTTGACCGGCCGTACGTTCCAATTTTAAAAAGTAGCCCTCAACGGTCAATAATATGCATATTTGGTACATTGATGGGTCTAGTGTTAGGCATGGTCTTGATTCTCGGCAAGTATTTCTTTTTTACTAAGCCTTCAAAGTCATCACTGTCAAATTAAAGGACCTAAATCAATATAACTCTCCTTAATCAAACTCAATGATTGCCTCTATTTCTGATATTAAACTAGCCATAGTTGGGTTGGGCTATGTCGGCTTACCTTTGGCTGTTGAATTTGGTAAGTCCAGGCATGTTTTTGGTTTTGATATAAATACCCCTAGAATTAATTCATTAAATAGCCTTCAAGATATTACCCTGGAGGTTTCTTCGGCAGAGATCCAAGAATCTACTGGGCTCGCTTTTACAAATTCTTTAGAAGCAATCAGAGACAGCAATTGTTATATTGTTACGGTTCCCACTCCAATCAATGATATCAATGAGCCTGATTTAGGCCCTCTTATTTCTGCAAGCCAATCTATCGGTTCAATTCTAAATGATGGTGATATCGTAATATTTGAGTCCACTGTTTTTCCTGGAGCTACCGAGGAAATTTGCGTACCTCAGATCGAGCAAGCATCTGGATTAACTTTTAATAAAAATTTTTTTGTAGGCTACAGTCCAGAGAGAATCAATCCAGGTGACAAGTTACATCGCTTACCTGACATCATGAAAGTTACCTCAGGATCTACTCCTGAAATATCAATAATAGTAGATGAGTTATATAAATCTATTATCAAAGCTGGAACTCATAGGGCAAGTTCAATTAAAATTGCTGAAGCTGCCAAGGTGATTGAAAATACCCAAAGAGATCTTAATATAGCTCTCGTGAATGAGTTAGCATTAATATTTAACAAACTCGATATAGATACGGAGGAAGTATTAGAGGCAGCTGGAACTAAATGGAATTTTCTTCCCTTTCGACCTGGCTTAGTTGGAGGTCATTGCATTGGTGTAGACCCTTACTACCTTACACATAAGGCTCAACAAATTGGGTATGATCCAGAAATTATTTTAGCTGGAAGAAGACTTAACGATTCAATGTCATCTTATGTATCCTTGCGTTTACAAGATGAAATGATTAAACGAAATATTAAATTTGCCCAATCAAACATTCTTGTTCTTGGTGCAACATTTAAAGAAAACTGCCCCGATTTACGGAATAGTAAAATCATTGATGTAATTACAAGTTTAAAAAATTTAGGAGCAAATGTTAGCTGTTACGATCCATGGATTGATGAAAGTCAATATGAGACTAATTTAAATTTTTCATTTATTAAAAAACTACCAATCAATCATTTTGATGCCATTATTATTGCTGTTTCACATTCTGAATTTATAGAAATGGGCGCAGATGCAATCCATGCATTGGGTAAGAACCCTCATCTTGTTTACGACCTAAAATACGTTTTACCTGCCTCAGCGTCTGATCTCAGGCTATAATTATTTCAAATGAGATCTTATGCTGACTTATTAGATGAATTAGAGCATCATCGCTATACTTGGTTGATTACAGGCTGCGCAGGTTTCATTGGAAGCAATCTCACGGAGTGCTTGTTAAATTTAGATCAAAATGTTGTAGGCCTAGATAATCTATCTACGGGCCACGCATACAATCTTGATAATCTTGAATCATTATTAGACGCTGATAAGTTTAAAAATTTCTCTTTCATAGAAGGCAATATCTGCGATCTAAAGGTATGCATGTCTGCGTGTAATAATGTTGATTACGTTCTTCATCAAGCTGCTCTGGGTTCAGTTCCTAGGTCTCTCGCTGATCCGCTTCAAACTAATATGGTTAATATTAACGGTTTTTTGAATATGTTGGTGGCTGCTAGAGATAATAATGTCTCTGGTTTTGTGTATGCTGCAAGCAGTTCTACTTATGGGGATCATCCGGATTTACCAAAAGTTGAACACAAAATTGGGCGTCCGCTTTCTCCTTATGCAGTAACTAAGTATGTGAATGAGTTATATGCTGAAGTATTTGCAAGAAATTATAATTTCGAATCAATTGGCTTAAGATATTTCAATGTCTTTGGAAGGCGTCAAGATCCAAATGGAGCATATGCTGCAGTTATACCCAAATGGATTTCTGCTATGAAATCTATGTCTCCCATTCAAATAAATGGAGATGGATCAACTAGTAGAGATTTTTGTTACATTGAAAATGTTATTCAAGCTAACCTTCTAGCAGCAATGACCTCGTCCAAAGCTAAAAATGAAATTTATAATATTGCAATTGGCGACATGACGTCTTTAAACACCTTATTTGATTCTATTAAACTAATTTTAGCTGAAAATGGTGTTAAATATAACTTAGAGCCAAATTATGGAGAGTTTCGAGATGGCGATGTAAGGCACTCTCAGGCTGATATTTCTAAAGCCAAAGCCCAGCTTGGTTTTGAGGGTAAAATCTCCATCAGTGAAGGATTAAGACTGGCAATTCCTTGGTATCTTCAAAAATAAATCCAATGTTTAGCGATTTAAAAGACCTCTTTAAACTGCTTCATCCGAATCAAAAGAGGAAGTTTTATCTTCTGCAAATATTAGTAATTTTTATGTCATGCGCTGAGTTAATTAGCATAATCTCTATTGCCCCATTTATGGCGATTGTGGGAGATGTTAGCTCACTTCAGCAGCCAGGGCTGTTAATGGATATTTACACTCTGTCTGGTATAGAGGATGTAAATTCTTTCTTAGTATTTTTAGCAATTATCATTATTTTAATTCTAAGCTCCTCATCCATTTTATCGATGTACACAATATGGAAATTATCTATGTATGCCGCAGAGGTGGGCGCAGATCTAAGTTCTAGATTATATACTTATTATCTAAGTAGGCCTTGGCTATTTCATGCGCAAAGTAATAGCACTCAACTGACAAATAAAATTGCCCAGGAATGTGAAAGGGTAACTTCTGGGATTATCACACCATTAATGCAAATGAATGCAAAGATTATTCTTGTATTTATTATGTCTACAGCAATTTTTATATATAGTCCTGCAGTTGCAGTTTTTGCGATCTCTATTTTTGGTTTGGCATATTTTGTGATGTATAAATCAGTCAGAAAGCATTTTACAGATAACGGAGAAGCTATTTCATCAGAACAAGCTTTACGTTTTAAGTATATGGGAGAAGGCTTTGGAGGCATCAAGGATTTGTTGCTATATGGAAGACAGTCTTATTTTATAAGTAAATTTAGACTTGCAAGTAATAACTTTGCTAATGCCAAGGGGATGACCCAGACTTTAAGTCAAGTTCCCAGGTATGCTATTGAACTTTTAGCCTTCGCTGGAGTAATTTTGCTAATGGTTTATCTAATACTGAGGTACGATGGTAATTTAGGATCAGTCCTTCCGTTGCTATCAATATTTGTCTTGGCTGGTTTAAAACTATTGCCTGCTTTTCAACAAATTTATTTCTCAGTTTCTCAGGTTCGTGCTAATTTATCAGCACTGAACAGCATTAGAGATGATTTGTTCCATAGTCTACATACAAATATTGTGACTCAAGAAATAGAACATTTAACTCAACGCCAACAGAAAAAAAATAGTTTGATCTCGGTCAAAGATTTAAGTTTCAGTTACCCAAAAAGTGATGCAAGTGCTCTGCAAAATATTACTCTAGAAATTCAAAAAAATCAGATTATTGGTGTAGTTGGATCTTCAGGCTCAGGAAAATCTTCCCTAATCGATATATTAATGGGATTGATTGAGCCAACTAGCGGGCAAGTTCTTATAGATGGTGTGAGCTTGTGTAAAGATAATATTCGCTCTTGGCAGAATAATCTGGGGTTTGTTTCGCAGAATATTTTTTTATCAGATGGAAGTATTAAAGAAAATCTTGCATTTGGAATCCCTCATGAAGAAATTGATGATCTGAAGGTAATTAATGCTTGTAAAATGGCTCATCTAGAAGGTTTAATCGAGCAATTACCTGACGGTCTTTTAACAAGAGTGGGCGAGAGAGGTGTTCAGCTTTCTGGAGGCCAAAGGCAAAGAATTGGAATCGGCCGAGCTTTATATAATGATGCAGACATTCTATTTTTTGATGAAGCTACCAGCGCCCTTGATGGCATTACTGAGAAATTTATTATGGACTCAATTAACGATTTTAGGGGGAAAAAAACCATCATCTTAATCGCTCATAGGCTAGCAACAGTCAAAAAATGCAATATTATTTATATCTTAGAAAATGGTCGCATATTAGATCAAGGTTCTTTTGATGAGCTATCCGAAAGAAATAGTTTTTTCCAGGAAATGTTGAATCACGCATAATACAACTCATATGATAAATAGAGCTCTTTTTCTTGATAGGGATGGCATTATCAATATTGATTATGGTTATGTTCATTTAAAAGAAAATTTTGATTTTATTGATGGTATTTTTGAATTAGTTAAGGCAGCTTCTACCCTTGGCATGAAAATAATAGTTGTAACCAATCAGGCTGGGATAGGAAGGGGAATATACAATGAAAAGCAATTTCACGAGCTAAGTGAGTGGATGTGTTCGCAGTTTGAGGATCAAGGGACTCCAATTGATAGAGTGTATTTTTGCCCGAGCCACCCCATTCATGGACTAGGAGTTTATAAAAAAGATGATTATTTGCGTAAACCTTCTCCTGGTATGCTTTTAAAAGCTAAAAATGAATTTTCATTAGATCTTAATGCTAGTGTTTTTATTGGCGATAAACCCTCGGATATTATCGCGGGAAATGCTGCAAATATTGGGCTCAATATGTTGCTATCAAAAAACAAAACTAATGAATTAACTCCTTATTCGTATACACTAATCCACTCACTCTATGAAGCAATTCCGCTTTTGCAAACAGCATAGTATTATGGTGAAGTTATGAACTTAGAGCATTTCATTATTAGCCGAGATTCTTCTATTAAAGATGCTTTGTCTTTGATAGAAAAGAATGAACATGGCGTAATATTTATTATTAATAAACGAAATAAAGTAGAAGGCATGGCGACTGATGGAGATATTCGACGTATTCTATTAAAAGATATTGGGTTAGAAGAATCTATTAATGTATGCTCAAATCCTAATTTTCAATGGGCGGATGAAACAGTATCAAGGGAAAGATTGATCAAAAAGCTTGATGATAAGGTAAAAATTATTCCCATCCTTAATTCTCTCATGGAGTTAGTTGGGATTGTTAGCAGAGACTCTTTGCCAATACAGGAGGAAGAATCAGTCTATGTTAGATCAAAATCTCCAGTGCGAATAAGTTTTGGAGGTGGTGGCTCTGATCTCACACATTACTTTTCTGGGGACATTGGCGCTGTAATTAATACCACAATTTCCTTTTATAGCCATGCCACTTTAAGAGTAAGAGAGGATACTCAAATTACTATTAATTCATTAGATCTTGGGAAATCAATTACCGCAAATAACCTTGATGATCTATTGAAGCCAAAAGATGGCTTTGGTTTAATTCAGTCAGTCATAAAGACAGTAGGTCCAAATTTTGGCTTTGATCTAGATTTATATTCTGATTTTCCAATGAGCTCAGGGCTAGGAGGTTCTGCTGTTGTTGCAGCCTCTATTTTGGGTTGCTTTAATGAGTTAAGACAAGATAACTGGGATTTGCATGAGCTTGCAGAGCTTGCGTATCAAGCAGAGAGATTGTATCAGGGGATTGAGGGCGGTTGGCAGGATCAATATGCCACTGTATTTGGTGGATTTAACTTTATGGAATTCAAAATGGAGCAAAACTTAGTACATCCCCTGAGATTAGCGCGAGAAACTTTACTGGAATTAGAAGAGAGCCTAATTTTATGCGACACAAAAACTATTCATAACTCAGGAAGTATTCATGCAGACCAAAGGGAGCAAATGAAAAGTACTCAAATTAAAAAATTGGTTCAAGCAAATGTTAATTTATGTTTTGAGATGAGAAACCAGCTCCTAAGGGGAAGACTGTTAGAGTTTGGCCAATCTTTAAATAAAGCTTGGGAATTTAAGCGCGGGTTAAGTTCTGAAATTACTAATGATCATCTGGATTCAATATACAGCGATGCAATTGCTCATGGGGCAATTGGAGGAAAATTATTGGGAGCAGGAGGAGGAGGTTTCTTTATTTTCTTTGCGCCGCATAATAAAAAATTAAATGTTATTGAGGGATTAAATAACTTAGGACTAAGGGTTAGACCTTTTCGATTTGAATCAGAGGGACTTCAGTCCTGGAAGGTAAGAGAGCAAAAATTAACTAAGAATTTAAAATGAAAGATTCATCTGTGCATTTCAAAATAGGTGATCACGAAATATGTGACTCCAAAGTCTATATTATTGCTGAAATTGGCAATAATCATAATGGTAGCTATGAGCGAGCTATTGAGATGATTGATCTTGCTGTTGATGCTGGCGCTGATGCAGTTAAATTTCAAATGAGAAATTTAGATGAAGTCTATCGCAAAAGATCACTAGGCAAAGCTGGAGAGGATCTTGGGACCGAATACATTGTTGATTTACTAAACAGATTTGAATTAAGCAAAGAGGAACATCAACATCTATCTGAATATTGCAAAACAATAAACATTCCATACTTATGTACCCCATGGGATATTTGCTCTGTTGATATTTTAGAAGATTTTAATGTGCCCGCATATAAAGTTGCATCTGCGGACTTAACGAATACCCCTTTATTAGAAAAACTCATAACAACTAATAAACCTCTAATTTTATCAACTGGCATGAGCACAAATGATGAGGTTCAAATAGCGGCTAATTTTCTAAACGAACATGATGCGAATTTTATATTTTTGCACTGTAACAGCACATATCCAGCCCCAATCCAAGACATTAATCTTTCTTGGATTAATCAATTAAGGAAAATACATCCATTGGTTGGTTATTCTGGTCATGAGAGAGGAATAAATATATCAATTGCGGCTGCTGCGTTCAATATTTTAGTTCTTGAAAGACATTTTACTTTAGATAGGTCGATGGAAGGCCCTGATCATGCTGCGAGTTTAGACTTTAAAGAATTTAAAGCTTTGGTTGAAGGTATTCGTGAAATTGAGAAAGCAATTGGACATGAGACAGAGAGTCGTCAGCAATCTCAGGGAGAAATGATAAATCGGGAGAATTTAAGCAAGAGCTTGGTGGCAGTTGGAAATCTTAAATCTGGGCTAATGCTAGAGCCTCAACACATCAAAGTTAGAAGCCCGGGTCAGGGGCTCTCTCCTCAAAAATATAATGAGCTTCTTGGAAAAACTCTGCAACATGATATGAGTGATGAAGATTTTTTTTATGAGTCTGATTTGAAGCAACATAGAATCGAACCAAAAGAATATCTTTTTACAAGACCCTGGGGGATTCCTGTTAGATTTCATGATTTTAAGACTTACAATGATAAAATTAATCCCAATATTTGGGAATTCCATTTATCTTATTCTGATATGGATTTAATTCCAGGCGACTATATTAATAGTAAGAGTGAAGCTGGTTTTGTTGTCCATGCGCCTGAATTATTTTCAGGAAGCCACCTCATGGATTTAGCCACGAGCGATGATGATTACCGTAATGAATCTATAAAAGAAACGCAAAGAGTTATTAATCTAACACGAGATTTAAACAAATATTTTCCAAATACCGAGAAACCAATGATCGTTACAAATATTGGTGGCTTCTCAATGGACGAACCTTTGCCTAAAACAGTCCTTCCCTCTTATTACGAAAATTTTGCCAATAGTTTGCAGGCTTTAGATACTACTGATGTAGAAATTATCCCTCAGACCATGGCGCCTTTTCCGTGGCATTTTGGAGGTCAGCGCTTTCAAAACATGTTTGTTCATGCTGATGAAATATTATTTTGGTGTGAGCAACTTAATTTAAGAATGTGTTTAGATGTTTCTCATAGTCAGTTAACATGTAATCACTTTGGACTTGATTTTTATGATTTTTGCTCAAAAGTTGGCTCAGTTTCAGCTCATCTTCACCTTGGAGACGCAAGCGGAGTTAATGGCGAGGGATTACAAATAGATGAGGGCGATATTGATTTCAAGAGGCTGGGAGAAATATTAAATACAACCTGTCCGAATGCATCTTTTATTCCTGAGATATGGCAAGGACATAAAAATGGTGGAGAAGATTTTTGGATTGCCTTAGAAAAACTGGAGAGTAAAATTTGATGTTTATTGACAAGATTAAAAAAAATATAGCTGAGTCTGCAGCAGTAAAAGAGCTGATGCTTAACGATGATTCAGTAATTAGCTTAATTAATGAAATAGCAGAAAACTGCATCAACTCTTTATCAAAAGGAGGAAAAGTTATTTTTTGTGGAAATGGAGGAAGTTTTTCAGATGCGCAACACCTATCTGCAGAATTTACGGGAAAATATGGATTTGATCGAGATCCATTAGCTTCAATTGTTTTAGGAGCTAATAGCTCGTCGCTTTCAGCAATTGGAAATGACTATGGTTTTGAAAATGTTTTTTCAAGAGAGTTAGAGGCTGTTGCTAAATCTGAAGACTTATTAATTGGAATCACTACAAGTGGAAATAGTGAAAATATAATCAAGGTAATTGAAACTGCTAAATCTATGAAGATTAAAACTTATATCTTTACCGGTGACTCAGGAGGAAAAACTCAATCAAAAGCTATTTGCTTAAACGTTCCTTCAGATATAACAGCTAGGATTCAAGAGTGCCATATCATGATAGGCCAAATTATCTGCGGCATTGTTGAAAGTGAATTCTTTGAGGAAATTTAGAGAATTCAATGAGCCAGGTTGTAGCTATTATTCCTGCCAGAGCAGGCTCAAAAGGGGTAATTGATAAAAATATTAAAGAACTGGCTGGATATCCTCTGATTAGATGGTCAATAGAAGCTTGCAAAAAATCTAAATCTATAGATAGAATAATTGTGTCTACTGACTCAGAAGCTTATAGAGATTTATGCCTCAGTTATGGTGCAGAGGTACCTTTTTTAAGGCCAATAGAGATTTCAGGAGATAATTCAACTGACATAGATTTTATTATTCATGCTTTGGATTGGATGAATAAAAATCAATTAGAGCCGTCTCTTATTGCTCACATAAGACCAACCACGCCATTAAGGAATCCAAAATTAATAGATCAAGCTATTACAAGCTTTGACGCTAATAACAATACTTCCCTTAGATCAGTGCATCAAATGGCAGAATCAGCATACAAAAACTTTGAAATCTCTAATGCGGGGAATCTTGTTTCCGTTTTTACCCGACAATCAGAATTAGATTCAAGCAATAACGTACGCCAATCTTTTGCAGATACATATACTCCAAATGGATATATTGACGTCCTCTCTACAGATTTTATTAGAGCCAATGGATTGATGCATGGAAATAATGTCATGCCGTTCATCACTGAAACAGTTACAGAAATAGATAATGAGTATGATTTTGAGTTTTTAGAATATCAGGTAGCTTCTCAGCCAGCTATAATTAGTAAGCTATTTAACCAAAATTAATAAAACTATGTCATCACACATTTTTTCTCTCGAGCCGCAACCAGTTCCTAAAATTGAAACTGCAAACAGACTAATCCATACCCCTGTTCCTGCCCCTGGAACAATAAACGTATTGGAAGAGCTCTCTAAAATAGAATCTCGCTCTATGCATGGTCAGCTACCTATTGTTTGGGACAAGGCAGATGATTTTAATATTTTTGACATGGGTGGAAATAAATTTATAGATTTCACTTCAGGAATTTTTGTCGCTAATGTCGGGCACTCAAACCCTCGGATTTTATCGTATATGCAAAAAGCACTAGATAAATCTTTAATTAGTTGCTACGCCTACCCAAATGAATTGAGGGCTGAGTACCTCAAGAAACTTAATCTTTTTACTGATGATCATCTAGAAAAGGCTTTTTTACTATCTGCAGGGACAGAAGCTACAGAAGGAGCGCTGAAATTAATTAGGCTGCACGGCCAAAAAATTAAAAAAAGAAGATTAGGAATAATATGTATGGAAGGTAATTGGCATGGGCGAACGCTTGGAGCTCAAATGATGAGCGGCAACCTTGCGCAAAAAGAATGGATAGGATATTCAGATAGTGATATACATCATATTCCTTTTCCATATCCATGGAATACTGAGGCTAAAGATGCAGTAGACTTTTTAGAGAAGGGCTTGCAAAAATTAACTGATCAGGGGATAGATATATCTCAAGATATAGCAGGCTTCATGATTGAAACATTTCAGGGTTGGGGGGCAGTTTTTTATCCGCCTGAGTATATCCAAGCCATAGAATCAATCTGTAAAAAATATGGAATTTTACTAGCATTTGATGAAATGCAATCTGGGTTCGCTCGCACTGGTAGAAAGTTTGGGTATCAACACTATGATGTCAAACCTGATCTTATATGTTGCGGCAAAGGCATGGGTGGAGGTGTCCCTTTATCAGGAGTAATTGGTAGGGCTGAAATTTTAGATTTACCAGATATTGGTAATATGAGCAGCACTCACTCCGCTAACCCGTTAGTTTGTGCTGCCGGTATTGCAGTTTTAGAGGAAATTGATAGCAGGAATTTAGTGGCTGAGACTGCTCGAAAGGGAGATATATTCTTTCTATCCCTTAATAGAATTAAAGAAAAGTTCCCTCTAAATATCGATTTAATTCTTGGCAAAGGTCTTATTGCAGCGATGACTTTTAAAGATTCTGCAACAGGTCATCCTGATGGCGTTACTGCTAGTAAAGTCTCTGAAAAATGCATGCAAAAAGGCTTGCTGGTTGTGCATACCGGAAGAGAGTCCATTAAATTTGGCCCTCCTTTGACTATTAGTGACGCAGCCTTAGCTGAAGGCTTAGAGACTCTAAGCGAATCAATTGAGGAGATTTTAAGCTTATGATCAAAGGCATGAGACACACTGGACTAGTTGTTCACTCTCTGGAGCCAGCCATTGATTTTTGGACAAATATTATGGGTTTTCATATAGTCAAACAAATGGAAGAACATGGCAAGCATATAGATCTAATGATGGGCTTGGATAACGTCCTAGTTACTACAGTAAAGTTAAAAGATGACCAAAATGGAATGATAGAGTTACTATATTTTCACAATCATACTAATATCCCTAGATGGCAGGGAACTCCTTTTAGTACTGGACTGACGCATATTGCTTTTACAGTATGCAATATTGAAGAAATTTATAAGAAATTTACGCTTATGGGGATGGATTTCCCGGCCCCGCCTCAATTATCGCCAGATGGTGCAGTAAAAGTTATATATGTTTCTGGCCCAGAAGGTTTATTAATGGAGCTTGTTGAGGAACTGGATTAAGTGAAAAACATTAAAATTTCTTTGTATATAAATTGTGTTGACTTGTAAAATTGGATTTATGCAAGGACGGTTATCTCCTGTAATTAATGGGATGATACAAGCATTTCCTTGGGAGAATTGGCAAAAAGAGTTTTCTGACTCCAGCAGCATTGGATTCCATTTAATGGAGTGGACATTAGATCAAGCAAACTTATATCAGAACCCCTTATTAACTATTGATGGGCAAGAAACTATCCATCAATTAAAGACCGCTAACCAGATATCTATACCTTCATTAACCGGAGATTGCTTTATGCAATCACCTTTCTGGAAGACAAGTAGAAAGGCAAGTATTGATCTTCAGGAAGATTTTAGAAATATTGTATTAGCTTGTAAGGAAATAGGGATATCTACTATTGTGATACCCCTAGTTGATAATGGCGGAATTGAAAATAATAAACAGGAAGACTCACTCGTAAATTTTTTAAATGGAGAAATAGAATTTCTTGAAAGTAATAATATCTCTATTGCTTTCGAATCAGACTATGGCCCGCATGAGTTTAGAATATTGATCGAGCGTTTTGAATCAAGCTTGTTTGGGGTGAATTATGACATTGGCAACTCTGCTGCTTTAGGATTTGAACCAAAAGAGGAGTTTCAAGCATATGCAGCTTATATTCTCAATGTTCATATTAAAGATAGGAAACTTCATGGAACAACTGTTCCACTTGGCGATGGAGATGCAAAATTCCCTGATGTGTTTTACCATCTGGATCAATCTAATTATAGTGGCAATTTGATCTTACAAACTGCAAGATCCAGTAATCATGATCACAAAACGCCACTTGTTACATACAGAGAAAAAGTTTTAGAATGGATGATGGCTTACCAAAATTGACTATTATGAATTTAAATCTAGCAGAAAAAGTTGCATTGGTTACAGGTTCTTCAAGAGGCATAGGTAAAGAAATTGCTTCAGCTCTTTATGAAGAGAATTGTAGAGTAGTTTTTAATTCTACCAATCCTGATTGTCATGATGAATTAATCAACGATTTCCCTGGTGCAATTTTCTTATCGGGCAACGCAACCAAAGAAGGGGATGCTATTAAGTTGGTGCAAGAGACAACTAAACATTTTGGCCAACTAGATATTCTTGTATGCAATGTTGGGAGCGGAAGGTCTTCACCCCCTGGTGAGGAAACATCATCTGATTGGAAGCAAATGATGGATATCAATTTATATAGCGCAGTTAATATGGTCTCAGCTGCTAAGAGCGCTCTTGCTGAGTCCAATGGTTCTATTGTATGCATCTCTTCGATTTGTGCCCATGAAGTTATACCAGGAGCCCCAATAGGGTACTCAACAGCTAAAGCTGCCTTGAATGCATACATTAAGAGTTCATCACGATCCTTAGCAAAGCTAGGTATTCGTATTAATGGTGTCTCCCCAGGCAATATAAATTTTCCGGGATCAGTGTGGGACTCCAAAATGCAAAATGATCCAAATGGAGTTAAAAATTTTTTAGATGACAATGTGCCCTTAGCTAGATTAGGAACTCCAGCAGAGGTTGCTAATCTTGTGACATATCTTTCATCACCTAAGTCTGATTTTGTTTCAGGATCAATCTGGACAATTGATGGTGGCCAAATAAGATCATAGCTCCATGATCTGATAAAATAAATAATGGATTTAACCAAATTTAACCTACTCAATAAAAATATTTTAATTACCGGGGGTGCTGGTTTGCTTGGCCTTGAACATGCAGCAGCTATTTTAGAAGTTGATGGAAATGTAATTTTAACCGATGTGTCTGAAGGAGATCTTAGCAATGCCAAAAAGGCCCTATCAAAAATTTTTGATGAATCAAAGATCACAACATTAACAATGGATGTCACATCTCTATCTGAAATTCAAAAAGTTATGTTGCACCTTTCGGGGTTAGGTATCAGAGTGGATGTATTGATTAACAATGCTGCAATTGATCCTAAGGTGTCAGCAGGCAGCGGATTAAATGAAACATCCAGATTAGAAAATTTCTTAGAAGATGAATGGGATGCACAATTATCTGTTGGTCTTAAGGGAGCATTTTTATGCAGTCAAGTTTTTGGTACAGCAATGGCTGGAGACTCTAAAGGAGGTGTAATTATTAATATAGCATCAGATCTCTCTGTTTTTTCTCCAGATCAAAGAATTTATCGCAAAGACCACCTTGATAATCATGAGCAACCAGTCAAACCAGTTACATATTCTGTGATTAAATCTGGGTTAATTGGGTTAACTCGCTACCTAGCAACATATTGGTCTGAGCAAGGTGTTAGATCTAACGCATTGTCTCCTGGTGGCATTTTTCTTGATCAAGACGATCAATTCGTTGAAAAGCTAACCTCTTTAATTCCAATGGGCCGTATGGCTAAAAAAAATGAGTATCGTTCTGCTATTCAATTTTTATGCTCAGATGCCTCATCATATTTGAATGGTCAAAATGTGGTGATGGATGGCGGCAGATCTGTTTGGTAAAACTCTCAAGGATAATATTTACATGGAAGATAATAATTTAGATAAAAAAACTGTTGAAAGTTTTGGGGATGAATGGTCTAGATTTGATCAAAGTGGCATGAGTGAGCTAGAGTCAGAAAAAGTCTTTAACGAATATTTTTCTATTTTCCCTTGGGATAGTTTGCCCAAAAATGCGGTTGGTTTTGACATGGGATGCGGCACAGGAAGATGGGCGCTCTTTTCTGCACAAAAAGTTGGGCACCTAAATTGCATAGATCCTTCTTCCGCTCTCGGCATTGCTGAAGAAAAACTTAGAGCTTATGAGAATGTTACCTTTTTAAATGGTTCTGTAAATGATCCTGGACTTGAAGCAAATAGCCAAGATTTTGGTTATTCTCTTGGAGTTCTGCATCATGTTCCAAATACAGCTCTAGCGATTCAATCTTGCGTCAATCTACTAAAAGATAACGCACCTCTGTTGCTTTATTTATATTATTCTTTTGATAACAGACCGTTATGGTTTAGGTGCCTTTGGAAGATATCAGACATCATAAGAAAATTAATTTATAGACTTCCGCCAAAGCTGAAACACTTTGTTACAGACATTATTGCTGTATTTATTTATTTTCCTCTAGCTAAGACAAGCCTTTTTCTTCAAATGTTTAAGTTAGATGTGGCCAAAATACCACTTTCTTTTTATAAAGATCATTCGTTTTATACCATGAGAACTGATGCCAGGGATCGTTTTGGTACGCCTTTGGAGCAAAGGTTTTCACAAATCCAAATAAAAGAAATGATGTCAGAAGCTGGACTATATAATATTAAATTTAGTGAGAGAGCGCCTTTTTGGTGTGCCATGGGTATTAAAAAAAACTCTGCTGACAGCTAATATCGTTTCATATTAATGAGTAACTGACGGTAGAATTTTTTTTTTAAGAACATATAATGGAATTTCTTTATTCACCCCTTACTACAAAAAAATGTGCGGTATAGCTGGATTTATTAATCCCACAGAATTTAATGCCGACAAAATGGCATCAATTGCAAAGCTCATGGGTAATTCTCTCCTCCATAGAGGTCCAGATGATTCTGGTGAATGGGTTGATTCTTTATCAAATATTGCTCTTAGCCACAGAAGACTTTCAATTTTAGATCTAAGTCAAGCTGGGCATCAGCCAATGCATTCTCGCTCTGGCAGATATGTTATGGTTTTTAATGGGGAGATTTATAATCATCTTGAGCTTAGAGATGAAATTGACAAAAGCACAGGTAAGAAAACTGGTTGGTTAGGCCATTCTGATACAGAGACCTTACTTGAATTAGTTGAGCAGATTGGCATTAAGGAAATGCTTAATAAAATAGAGGGGATGTTTGCTATTGCTCTATGGGATATAAAAACTCAAAAATTAACTCTTGTTCGAGATCGTTTTGGAGAAAAGCCACTGTATTTTGGATGGGTTCAAGGAGCTTTTCTATTTAGCTCAGAGCTTAAAGCTATGAGGCAGTACCCTGGTTTTAATAATGGAATTGATAGAGGTGCATTAGCTGAGTATCTTAAGTACTCTTATGTGCCAGCGCCCATGTGTATATATAAAGATATCAGCAAATTACTCCCTGGTCATTTTGTAGAAATCTCTCTTGTAGATTTAGGTATTCAGATAAATGACAGTCAGGCATATTGGAGTCTTAGCAATCTTATTCTCGAGTCTCAGTCAAACCTCATTGCTAGCAAAGAGGAATGTGTTGAAACTTCAGAATTGGCTCTTGAATCTTCAGTGAAGTCACAAATGATTTCCGATGTTCCCTTAGGAGCATTTTTAAGCGGGGGAATCGATTCGTCAATTATAGTTTCCTTAATGCAAAAAAATAGTATGCGTCCAATTAAAACTTTTACTATAGGTTTTGATGATGGCCCTTTCAATTATATTGGTGATGAATCACCATACGCCAAAGACGTAGCAGCCCATCTTGGAACTGATCATAATGAGCTGATAGTTTCTTCACTTGATGCTCAGCAGATTATTCCAAAGCTAGCAGAAATATATGATGAGCCTTTTGCAGATTCCTCGCAAATACCAACTTATTTAGTGTCCAAACTTGCCAGTCAAAATGTTTCTGTGGCATTGTCTGGTGATGGTGGCGATGAAGTTTTTAGTGGATATTATAGGTATATATTAGGCGCTAAACTTTGGAACATAGCTTCAAAAATACCGTATGCCCTTCGAGGTGCTTTAGGGTCGTGTATTGGTAGCGTCTCTGCATCAACATGGACACAGGCAGCTTCGCTAGTTAATAAACCTAACTTTGGTGAAAAAATTTTCAAGCTAGGTTTAAATTTAAAGCAGGCTAGGAATGCGGAGGCTTTGTATACAAAAATGGTCACAGTTTGGGACGAAAATAATATTTTAAAGAGCCCGCTCCTAAGTGAGTCAAGACTTGAAAATGATCCAGGAAAACTATTCAGTCAATTGGATGGACAAATTTTGAATGACGACCTTGCTTCAAAAATGATGTATGCGGATTCACTCAGCTATCTTCCAGGGGATATTTTATGTAAGGTTGATAGAGCAGCAATGAGCAATAGCCTTGAGACCAGAGTGCCTTTTTTAACTGAGCGAGTGCTTAAGGAGGCATGGAGAATTCCACCTAAATATAAAATAGGTAAGCAGCCTTTAAAAGATATTGCATATAAATATGTGCCTAGAGAACTAATAGATAGACCTAAAGAAGGTTTTGGTATTCCTGCAGCCAAGTGGCTGAGGGGGCCTCTACGTGAATGGGCTGCTCAATTATTAGATCAGAATCGTATTGCCAAAGAAGGCTACTTTAATGCAGAGTTAATTAATCAGATATGGGCTGAACATTTGTCTGGAGCAACAGACTGGTCCTCAAAACTATGGACCATTCTGATGTTTCAATTGTGGTTGGAAAACCAAAAAAACTAATGTCTGCTTACTGGTTTTTATTTCTTCTTCCAGGTTTCCTATCCCTTGCTGGGAATCGTCGCATTCCAAATGACGCCCTTGGATATAACTCTTCCCGCTTCGATTTACTATGGTATTTGATTGTTTTGATACTTACGATCTTCATAGGTTTTCGCTATGAAGTTGGGGGAGACTGGGAAGGCTACTTGATGGTCTATGATAGATCGCAACTGCAAGATTTTAGCTTTGCAAGAGACCCAGGGTATCTACTCATTCAATGGCTTGCTGAGTATCTTGGATGGGGGATTATTGGAGTAAATGTGATATGTGCACTGATATTTTCCATTGGACTGGCAATATTTTGTAGAAGTTTACCTCGGCCCTTGTTAGCTTTAGCTGTTTCAATTCCATACTTAGTTATTGTTGTGGCAATGGGATATACCCGACAGGGCGTTGCTTTGGGCTTAGCAATGGTGGCTTTAGTGGCATTAGGAAGAAATAAAAACTTATGGTTTGTTTTTTGGATGATTATAGGAGTGACCATGCATAAAACAGCAGTATTACTTTTACCTCTGGCAGCGATAACCGCAACAACTAATAGAGCCTGGACCTTGTTTTGGATAGCTATTATAAGCATCGGCGCTTACTATATTTTTTTAATAGAAATGATTGAAGTTTTGTATAAGAATTATGTTGAGTTTGCATCACAATCATCAGGCGCAGCCATAAGAATTGCAATGAGTTTAATTCCTGGAGCAATATTTCTTCTATTCTATAAGCGTTTTAAAATTCAAAAAAGAGAAAAATATCTATGGTTGATATTTTCATTAGGATCAATTGTCTTGGCTTTTTTGCTAATCTCATTTTCATCCGCAAGTACCGCAATTGATCGACTAGCTTTATACCTCCTTCCATTGCAATTAGTTGTTTTTTCTTATTTACCAGATATTTTTGGAAAAAAATACACGACTATTATGCTATTTCTTATTGTTTCTTATTGTTCCTTGATTATGTTCGTTTGGTTAAATTTTGCCTCGCACGCTTACCTATGGGTCCCATATAAAAATTTTATATTTTCATGAAGCAATATATTCTTTTAAAAACTTAGATGAAAAAAATTATCTTATCTGCTAATTCATCTTGGTATCTCTATAACTTTAGAGCTTCAACCATTTCAACCTTATTAGCGAGAAATTTTTCAGTTATATGCATCTCCCCTAAAGATAATTACTCAGAGTCTCTAGTAAAGCTAGGAGCTGAATGGAGAGATATTGAAATAGATGCCAGTGGAACCAATCCATTTACAGACTTGATTCTCACTTATAATTTATACAAAAAATATTTGCATTTCAAGCCAATAGCTGTTTTCCACTTTACAATCAAAAATAATGTTTATGGTGCCATAGCCGCTCGCTTTGCTGGAATAAATTCATTTAGCAATATTACAGGCCTTGGCACAGCGTTTATTAATAAATCTTTTTTATCGATGATTGTTAAGATTCTTTATAAATTCTCTCAATCAAAATGCATCAAGGTTTTTTGTCAAAACCAAGAAGATTTAAATTTTTTAGAAAAATATGGTTTAGTATCAAAAGAAAAATTAGTTTTGTTACCAGGATCTGGGGTCAACATGACAAGATTTTCTCCTAACCCATTGCAAACTAACACTAATAACAGGCATTTAAAATTTCTCTTTGCAGGAAGAATGTTAAAAGATAAGGGTCTAGTTGAGCTAATTAATTCTATAAAAACAATTAATTCTAATCATGTGTGTTGTGAGCTGTGGTTGGTTGGTTTCTCTTCTTCAGACAATACTTCGGCAATTACTATATCTGAGCTTAATTCCTGGAGCAAAGTCCCTGGCGTAACCTTTTTTGGAGAGTCTAATAAAATAGAAGATTTTTTATCTCAAGCTGATGTTGCCATCCTGCCTTCTTACAGAGAAGGTATGCCAAAATTTCTTTTGGAAGCTGGGGCAATGCAAATTCCATCCATTACCACTGATGTGCCTGGTTGCAGGCACATCATCACACATCAATATAACGGCTTAATTTGTCAGCCTCGCGATGAAGAGTCGCTAACTAGCGCTATTCAAGACATGATTAATATGCCTAAGCATCAAAGGTTAGAGTTAGGAAAAAATGCGCGGAGTTTAATAGAGCAAAAATTTGATGAAAAAATTGTTATTTCTAAAACCTTGGCATTTCTCCCAACAGCTGATGAATATTAATATTTGCCTCAATCATTTATAATCCTTTTACAAATAAACTGATTAATTTTTTGCAATGTCACAAACTCCAATTTTCATTACAGGGGTATATAGAAGCGGTACCACCTTATTGACTGGCTTAATTGGGGCCCATAACGATATTGATATCGGGCATCCAACCGTTCAGTACTATAGGTACATTCTTAAAAAAAATATTGATCCTGCTAAATTTAAAGATATCGTCCAAGAAATATCTGACAGAATAGATTTTCGGTATGGCATTAAGCTAGATATTAGAAGGATTTTGAAAGAAATTGAATCAGAGGCACTCAACAAAGATCAAGTTGATCATAAAATAATCTATGATTGTGTTACCAGAGGACTTCATGGGTTTAGCGGCAAAAGGTGGAGCGAGAAGATCCTATTGGAATGGAGTAATATTCCAACCTTCTTAGAAATGTATCCTAAGGGCAAAACTGTTCATATTATTCGCGACCCAAGAGATGTTCTTGCATCATATAAAAATATGACCTACGAAACGGAAGATAAATATTTAGATGCAGTTTTTAATTGTTTAGATTCGATGCAGCATGCCCGCAAGTACCTTGAAGAATTAACTTCTGATTCCTACTATTTAGTAAAATTTGAGGATTTAGTTAGCAACAAGATGGAAGAAGTTAAGAAGTTATGCAATTTTTTAGACTTAAACTTTGATCCAAGCCACTATGATCAAGATAATATCAAAGAAGGTGCTGGTGATGGCGCGGTAGATTTAACTATTAAAACTCACTCTGCTTTTCCTGACAGCGCCGATCAAGCCTCATTTAAGCGCTGGGATACAAATCTATCATCAGAAGAGCTTCATTTTTCAGAGTCAATCCTAGCAGATGAAATGAAATATTTCGGTTATGGGCTTTCTAAGACTTTCGAGCATAATAACTTTGAATGGCTATTAAAGATTTTTAATAAAAATCCACTTATCAATAAAAGATTTATTGCTTATCTAGAAACGGGGAAGGGTGCAGAATCTTTTCCTAGCGATGCAACTGATCCAAAAAATTGGTCTTCATCTACCCTTGATCAAGGGAAAGAGCTTGGCAAGGGCGCAGCCAATGCTTATAAAAAATTATTTAAATAAATTAAATAAGTGCAATGACCGATAAAACGATCAAAAATTCTAGGTTTAGCAAACTATCTAAAAAACTAAGAACTCTTCAGGGGTTACTTTTCCTCACCCCGCAGGAAAAATCTTTTATTAATTTCTCAAAAAATAAATGGAAAAAAATTTCCAATCCTTCAGCTGATAATCCACATATTCTTGTAGATCAAATGTTTTATGATATTTATATATGGGAACTCTCTTACATTACAAACTTTCTTAAGAAAAAATATGCATTGAATTCCAGGCATTTCCATTTTATTGCAAGAGAAAAAAAGTTTTTACATTATTTTTTTAAGTTTCTTAGAAAGTTTTCTAAAATTAATGCCATTTATAATTCATTTGGTAGTTCGTATGGCCTAGGTCAGACTTACTATAAAAAATCTGATGATATATGTGCTGGTTTAAATTTTGTCTCTAAAAGAGAGCTTTTAAAATATGAGATTGAAGGAATATTAGTTGGTGATCTAATCTATGATACCTACCTTAGAACCTATGAAGCACCGACCGTAGATTTAAAAGATCCTCGACTTAAGACAGTGCTTTTAAATGCGCATGATATCTTTTACAGCTGTAAGAAATATTTAGATGAGGAAAATGTTCAAAAAATTATAGTTAGTCATGCAGTCTATATTCAGTATGGAATCTTAGCTAGAATTGCCCTTGCAAAAGGTATAGATGTATACAACCCACTTTGGGAGCGAGTATTAAAAAAATTAAGCATTGATCATTTCGTTCCATCTCCTAGACATCATTTATACCCATCAATTTTTCAAGAACTTGATGATAAAAGTATTCTAAGGAATAAGGCTAAGTTAATTCTTGAAAGCAGGTTAAGAGGCGAGGTTGATAGAGGAATTGCTTATATGGAAAAATCTTCATTTGGAGGTCATAGCGCTAATGCAGAAAAAGTCTTTCTTAACAATGGCAATCCTAAAATTGCGATGATGCTTCATTGTTTTTATGATGCCCCACATATATACAGACACATGGTTTTTGAGGATTTTTATGAATGGGTTGATTTAGTATTTACAATAATGGGAGATATGAATGTAGATTTTATTGTTAAGCCACATCCAAATGCTAAACCATATAACCAAGGGATTATTAAAAATTTATTAGTCAAACATCCATACATAAGATTGGTAGATAAACATACATCTAATTCCCAGATAATCTCTGAAGGTGTTGAGCTTATATTAACTGTCTATGGCACTGCGTCACATGAATTTTCCTATCAAGATATTAATGTTTTGGTGGCAGGAGATCATCCAGGTGCAGAATATAATTTTGTGCATCAGCCTAAAGATAGGATTGAATATGAGCAATGTTTGAGGAATCCTAGGGATATAAAAATTAAAATTGATAAAAGCGAAATTGAAGAATTTTTTTATATGCATTACCTCTTTTCTGGGTTTGGAAGAATTCAAGGAAATAATGATATCTTTGGTATAAGGCAAAGGAACTTCAGAACTATTGACCCTAATATTTTTATTGAGCTAATTAATGATGCTCAGCAAGGAAAATTTGATAATGCATTTTCAGCATACGAAGAAGCATTTAATCAAGTGGATTAATTTTGCATCTATTGATTCCTTAAAGCCTTTTAAGGAAGTCATTCAAGTCAATTTCTTTTATAAAAATTGAAACAATTACTCTGCAAGCATCTATAATTGTTAATAGTTAAATTTAAAAAAATATGAAAAATCAACTTATTGCTTCTTTAATCAATATGGGTATTTCTTCAGAAGACAGCTTGAAGGTTGTTCACCCAAGAACTAGAGATAATAATAATTTAAATGTTCTAAAATGCACTCGATCGGGCTTAATAGTGCTTGAAGAGGTGCTAACTAATAAAGATTATTATGTTAAAGCAGAGAAAAGGGGGAGCACAACTGCTAGTGGTGTTCAAATCAATCCCCAGCATTTAGAGGATGATCTTAGGCGCTTCGAAACTCATAAAAAATTCCTTCAAGACAAAGAAGTGCTAGATTTTGGTTGTGGGATTGGTGGATTTTTGCAATTAACAGATAGGGTAAGCAAGAATTCTGTAGGTATGGAGCTAAACCAAGAGCATGTTCAAATTATTAATGACATGAATATTAAATGTGTGTCCTCATTTGAGGATTTATTGGGAAAACAGAAGTTTGATACTATTACACTGAATCACGTTCTAGAGCATCTTATGGATCCATTTGAAATCCTTTCTAGCCTTAAAAATTTGTTAAAAGACGACGGTACTATCATTATTGAAGTGCCGCATGCAAGAGACATATTGCTAGAGACATTCAATTTAGAAGATTTCAAAGATTTTACATTTTGGAGCGAGCATTTAATCTTGCATACACAAGATTCTTTGGTAGCTTTTGCTAATCAAAGCGGCCTAGAGCTTCATAATATGGAATGCTTTCAAAGATACCCTCTTGCTAACCATTTTAATTGGCTTCTCGAAGGGAAGCCGGGTGGTCACGAGAAATATTCTCAACTAAATAATAATGAGTTTCATAAACATTACCAAGCCTTCCTTAGTGAAATTAATCAAACTGATACTTTGATAGGCTATTTTGGCAAGTCCAAATAAATGATTAAAGATAAATTATTGTCAATCTATTTTCGTGAGATGCATGCTCCGTCTCTATTATCCATTTTTATCAACCCCTTCTTTTTTGCTCGAAGAGGACTTTATAAGCACGTCAAAGACATTGCACCGCAAATTACTGGCAAAACATTAGATGTTGGATGTGGTTCAAAGCCATATCAATCTCTTTATGGGTCCTCAGAATATATTGGTCTTGAATATGACACTCCTGAAAACAGAAGTATTAAGAATGCTGATTTCTTTTATGACGGAACTTCATTTCCCTTTGATAATAGTTCTTTTGATTCAGTAGTTTTAAATCAGGTGTTTGAACATGTGTTTAATCCAGATAATTTTTTAGATGAGGTTTTAAGAATACTTAAGAAAGATGGAAAACTATTTCTGACTATTCCATTTGTATGGGACGAGCATGAGCAGCCTGTTGATTATGCGAGATATTCGTCGTTTGGAATTAAATCAATTTTAGAAAAACATGGGTTTGAGATATTAGAGCAGCGTAAGTCTGTTCAAGACGTCAGGGTTATTTTTCAGCTATTAAATTTATATATTTTTAAAAAATTAGTTACTCATAATGGGCTCTTAAATCAATTAATGATCTTATTGCTAATTTCTCCTCTAAATATTTTAGGGAGCCTATTAAATCTTCTTTTGCCATCTAACGTTGATTTATACCTTGATAATATTGTGTTGGCTCGGAAGAAATAAAATGTTGGCAGAAAAATTTAGAAATAAAAACATTTGTATTACAGGTGGCTTGGGTTTTATAGGTTCTGCTATTGCAAGACGTCTCGCGCATCTCGCAAATGTCACTATCATTGATGCCTTGATTCCAGAATATGGAGGCAATCTTTATAACGTTAATGATGTCTCTTCTAAACTAAGTATCAAAATATTGGATGTTAGAGAGATTAAAAAAGTGAAGGATATTATTAAAGAATCCGACTATATTTTTAACCTTGCAGGACAAACAAGTCATATGGACTCTATGTCAGATCCATATACAGATTTAGAAATTAATGCTTCAGCCCAATTATCAATTTTAGAATCTATAAGAGTTTACAATCCAGGAGTAAAGGTAATCTTTGCCAGCACTCGACAAATATATGGTAGACCTGATTATCTTCCCGTAGATGAATCTCATCCTATTAGACCAGTAGATGTTAATGGAATTAATAAAAATGCTGGCGAGCAATATCATCTTCTATATCACCAGGTTTATGGAATCCCAACATCAGTGCTAAGACTGACAAATACTTATGGCCCTGGCATGAGAATTAAAGATGCTCGTCAAACCTTTGTCGGCATATGGATTAAAAACTTAATTGAAAATGTACCTTTTGAGGTATGGGGTGGAGATCAGTTGCGTGATTTCAATTATGTTGACGATGTTGTAGATGCATTTTTTTTAGCCGCTTTAAACAATCAGGCTAATGGAGAAATTTTTAACCTTGGGTCCCCAGAAGTGGTAAAATTAACTGCACTTGCTGATACTCTCGTGCAAGTGAATGGAGATGGTGATTATAGTATCAAAGAATTTCCCAGCGAGAGAAAGAAGATTGATATTGGAGATTATTACTCAGATTCTTCAAAAATTATGAGAGTTCTTGGTTGGGAGCCTAAAACTAAACTTGAAGATGGATTTAAGCAAACAATAAATTTTTATAGAAAATATGGAAAAAACTATCTCGATACCCCAGTGCAATCCAAAAGCTAGTTATCTTAAATATAAGAGAGATATAGATTCAGCTATAACAAGAGTTCTTGATAATGGTAATTATATATTAGGTCCTGAAGTAGAAGCCTTTGAAGCTGAGTTTGCTAGCTTCACTGGAGCTCAATATGCTGCAGGTGTAGCCAATGGAACAGATGCCATAGAGGTTGCTCTTTTGGCAGCTGGAGTCGGACCGGGTGACTATGTAGCTACAGTCTCTCATACAGCCGTTGCAACGCTCTCTGCGATCAGAAGGATGGGAGCCTCCCCTTTGTTCGTTGATATTGATCCAGATTTTTTTACCATGTCTTTAGATTCTCTTGCAGAGGTGATGGCTTTAAAAAATATTAAGGCTATTATTGTTGTTCATATCTATGGACAGATGGCTGAAATTCATCAGATCCTTTCCTTGGCTCAAAAAGAAAATATTATTGTAATAGAGGACTGTGCTCAAGCTCATGGAGCAAAGATAGGGTCTCAGATGGCTGGTTCTATAGGAGACATTGGTTGTTTCAGCTTTTATCCAACTAAAAATCTAGGCGCCCTTGGGGATGGCGGTGCTCTTGTAACAAGCAATGCTTCTTACGCAAAAAAAATAAAGAGCTTGCGTCAATATGGCTGGGAAGAAAGATATATTTCCAGTATCCAAGGAATCAATAGTCGATTGGATGAAATGCAAGCTGCGATATTGAGGGTCAAACTGCCGCACTTGGAGCATGATAATCAAAATAGAAATAATATTGCTAACATCTATTCTAAAAATTTAGCAAATCACGACTTGATTAAGGTTCCCGTCACAAGGGAAAATTCTTTTCATGTGTATCATCAGTATGTAGTTCTTTCCAGCAAGAGAAATTTAATTATGGAAGAGATGAAGAAAGAAAATATTACTTTTGGCCTACATTATCCAAAACCAGTTCATCATCAAAGCGCCTTCGCTTTAGAGGAATATAAGATAGTTGGCTTACCCGTAACTGACAGACTCGCGTCTGAGATTCTTAGCTTCCCAATGTTTCCAGAGCTTTCATTAGATGATGCTTTGTATATTACAGAAAAAGTAAACGATCTTCAGCTGTGAGCCATCAAAGTTTTTGTACATTCTTTGACAGTAACTATGCTGCGCAAGGGTTGTCTTTATACTACTCTTTAAAACAAAATGCTGAAGAGAATTTTTCTTTATATATTCTTTGCTTGGATGATGTCTTATTTAATAAATTAGAGGCAATGAAACTTTCTAATGTTACTTTAATAAACTTAACTCAGGTTGAGTCTTCTTATCCTGAACTACTTCTCGCAAAAGAAAATCGCTCTCTTATTGAATATTATTTCACTCTGAGCCCAGTATTACCTTTGTATATTCTTCAAGAATTCGAGGAAGAAGTCATCGCATCTCTAGATGCGGACATATTATTTTTTTCATCGCCAACTCCAATTTTTGAGGAGCTAGGTAACCAATCTATATATATAGTTCCCCATCGATTCAGAGAGCATCAATCTCACCTTGCAATTTCTGGAACTTTTAATGTTCAATGTCAGCTTTTTCGAAATGATGTTATCGGCATTCAATGCCTTAATGAATGGAAGCAACAATGCTTGGAGTGGTGTTTTGATAGGTATGAAGACGAGAAGTTTGCTGATCAAAAATACTTAGATAGTTGGCCTAAAAAATATAAAACCAATCTTGTGATTTCTTCTAATACTGGAGTTGGTGTAGCTCCGTGGAATGTTCAAAATGAAAAAATTAGCCGAAGCAATAAAGAGTTTTACATTAATAATACTAAAATAGTTTTTTATCATTTTCATGGTTTTAAACCTTTTACTAGATTTTTTTTTAAACTAGGCCTCAGCACTTATCAGGTTTCCAAGTCATCAGCCTTGATGCAAATGTACAAAATCTACGCAAAGTCTCTGCATGCTCACCAAATCTTGAGCAAAAGAAAAAGTATTAGATCGGGTGGCTATAGCAAACTCCAACTTTTTCTCAGCGCCCTAAAGCACAAAGATCTAATGACAATTTTTTTATGGAATAGGTAATACTATTTATGCATAAGACCCTATATCTATCTTATGACGGAATGACAGACCCCTTAGGTCAATCGCAAGTCTTACCCTATTTATGTAACCTAGATGACGATCGAGAAATTCATCTGATTAGCTGCGAAAAATCTACCGAATATCATAAATATAGTGAAGACATACAGCAGGTCATTAGCTCAAAAAATATTACATGGCATCCACTTGTTTATCACAAATTTCCTCCAATACTGTCCACAGTTTGGGACATGTGGAAAATACAAAAACTTGCATCATCTCTAATTACGCAGCAATCATTTGAATTAGTTCATTGCAGAAGCCATCTAATGGGCATTATAGGGAAGAATTTAAAGAAAAAATTTGGAATACCATTTTTATTTGATATGAGATCTTTTTTTCCAGATGAAAGGGTGGATGGTAATTTGTGGCCACAATCTAAATTTATCTACCGCCTTGTATATAAATATTTTAAAAATCAAGAAATTAAAATGTTTAATTTAGCAGCTCATATAGTAGTTTTAACTAATGCAGCAAAGGATATTTTATCTAAGCATATTGAAAGCTCAAAAATTACTGTCATTCCATGTTGCGCAGATTTTCATCATTTCGACTATAGGTCAATTTCCGCCGAAGAGATTGAAGATGCTCGAGAAGATATGCAGTTAACAAAGAATAATTTTGTACTTACCTACCTTGGCTCAATCGGAACGTGGTACAAGCTAAATGAAATGTTAGCTTTTTTTAAGGAGTTGAAGCTTCTTAAACCTGAGTCAATATTTTTAATACTAACCTCGGGTTCAGAGGATTTGATTTATAAAATAGCAAAAGAATATAGCCTGACCCCAAGTGATCTAAGAATTAAGTTTATTCCTAGAAAGGATTTACCGCGATACCTAATCCTAAGTGATGTATCAATTTTTTTTATTCAAAGCACTTTCTCAAAATTAGCATCATCTCCAACTAAACATGCCGAGCTAATGGGCCTCGGGATACCTGTCATTGCTAATTCTGGAATAGGAGATACTGACAAAATTATTCTAGAAACGCATTCAGGCAGCTTAATTGATCTTGAAAGCATAGAACCATTTAATAACTTGAGCACAAAAATTGATAAATTGTTGATGCTTGACAAGCAATCAATTCGAGAAGCAGGGCAAAATATTTTTGACTTAGAGGTTGGGATAGCAGCCTATAAAAGCATTTATTTGAAGTTCAGTTCTTGAACAATGTATAATTCTTGCCCACTTATCTCTTTAACTTTTTTATTTGATTTATGAAAATTGGTGTAGCTATCTCTAGCTTTAAATCTGATGATGATGCAATCAATCTGATTAAAAGAATATTAGGTGAATCATGGCCAATTGATGGAATAATTGTTGTGGATTCAATGGGTGAAGGGGGAATATCAAGTTTTTTATCTGAAAACAATATTCCCAATACCACATATCATAATTTTGACTACAATCTTGGTTCTGCAGGAAATCTCCATAACCGCCTTGAGCTTGCTTCTCAAAGAGATTGGGACTTTGTTCTTGCATTGAACCATGATGCATTAGTTACAAAGTTAACTCTTCTTGCTCAGATAGAACATATAGGATTACCTCAGCTTGGCGCTCTATATCCTCTAAAATTTTTTCCTGAAAAAGCATTCTATGACTTTTCAGGAACCAGAGAAGTTGGACCATGGAGGGCATTTGGTCCCAAAGAACTGCCTGAAGAGGTAATCATCCCTCACATTTGGAGCAGCTCCAATGGAGCCTTATATAGTTTAGAACCTGTCCGTAAAGGTATCTCACCTAATAAAAATCTTTGGTTTGGCTGGGATGACTATTTATATGGTTTAGATCTTCGAAAGTCAGGCTATAAACAATACGTTGTCACCAAAGCTGTCTGTGAAGATAACTATGAATTTGAATCAATAAAACTAGGGCTAGTTACAATGAAATTATCTGCTAAACCAGCTTGGTATCACTACTATAGAACAAGGAATCTGTGGTGGATTTCAATCTATCTTCATCCCAGCCCCCTGAGGCTTTTTAGAATTTTAGTTAGAACAATTGCAGAGTCTTTCTCAATTTGCTTAGGGTGGGAAAAACATGAAAAATTGCTTGCCTTAAAGTACCAATTTACTGGTTTAATGCATGGAATTTTTAATAAAACTGGAAAGTGGAAGGTACCAAGATGAAAATATTAGTTACTGGTGGAGCTGGCTTTATAGGCACGCATCTATGTCGAAGACTTCTTGCGGAAGGTTGTGAGGTGAGAGTATTAGATAACTTCTCAGAACAAATCCATGGGTCAATCAAGAATCTTGCTGAAGACTTGACCAATGTCGAATTGATTGTTGGAGATGTTAGGAACAAGGATATTATCGCCACATCAATTGAAGGAGTTGATGTTATTGTTCACTATGCTGCTGAAACTGGAACAGGCCAGTCAATGTATGAAATTTCTAGATATGAAGAGGTGAATGTAATGGGCACTCTTAACCTAATAGAATTTCTTTTGCAAAATAAAACCAGCGTAAATAAAATTGTTGTTGCTTCTTCTAGATCTACATACGGAGAGGGGGCTTATAAATGCTCTGAACATGGAAGTATTTTCCCTACTGATAGGTTAGATAAAGATATGTTGGAAGGTAACTTTAATCCCAGATGTCCATTATGCGATAAATTTGTAGAAGCAATTCCAACAAAAGAAACAACTCCATTTAATCCATTAAGCTATTACGCATTAACTAAGCAGGTTCAAGAGCAGATGATCTTAATGTATGCAAAAGTGCTAGGTATCTCAGCATTTGCCTTGAGATATCAAAATGTATATGGTCCTGGGCAGTCTCTTTTAAATCCATACATGGGCATAATTGCAATCTTTTCTACTCTTGCTCGAAACAATGAAGAAATCCGTATCTTTGAAGATGGCAAAGAGAGCAGAGATTTTGTTTTTATTGACGATGTTGTTGAGGCAACTTGGAAATGCATAGACCCGGCGCTAACAGGCAATGCTTCATATAATGTAGGAAGCGGCATTAGCACTTCGGTCGTGGAGGTCGCTACAGAAATTGCTTCTTATTTTAAAAGTGAATCTAACATTATTACAACAGGTGAATTTAGAACAGGGGATATCAGACATAATTTTGCAGACTTATCAAAAATTAATGATGAGCTAGGATATGTTCCAAGATGGAACTTCCAGTCTGGATTGAAATCTTTTCTTGACTGGACCTCGCAGCAACCCCTTAATAATATAGGTTTTAGTGACTCTTTGGATGAATTAACCAACAAAGGTCTGCTCAAGAAGCCTATCAAAAATAATATCTAAAATTTATGACTTTTAGACATGGATGATCTAAAGAGAATGAATATAATTTTTGCTATTAACGTACCTTATCCGCAGGGAATGGCTGGTACTGCAAGAGTGAAATTATTTGCTGAGTATATTGCCCGTAACCACTCCACCAGCGTCTTGGTTACGAATCAAGCTAATGGAGAAAATCCAAGTCAGGGAACTTTTAATGATGTCTTTTACACTCTCCTGGTTCCCTCAGGTGCGCCAAGAATTCTCAAGCTCGCATTTCATCCATTTTTTTCTTTTATTAGACTTTTTCAATTGAAGAAACGCGATAAAAAAAATGTCATATGTATTTATGGAAATATAGACTTATACTTTTTACCAATCTTAATCTCTGCAAAACTGCTCGGATATAAAGTTCTTCAGGACATTGTGGAAGATCCATCATTGCACTCAGAGGAATTTTCTCTATTCTCAAGATTAAATATTGGATTTCTTATTTTCTTTCAGCCTTTTTTCTTGAGATGGATTCATGGAATCATTTTAATCTCAAGTCAAATTGAAGAAAAGATTCACTCCATCAATCCCTATATTCCTCGGATATTGATCCCTGTCTCAGCCCAAAATTTATCTTTTGATTTTTCACCAGACAAGGAAAAAAGCGATCTAATTAATATTTTTTATTGTGGTTCTTTCGGAGTTAAGGATGGTGTTGAACTCTTGGTGGAGGCTTTTGTTAGGTCGCAGAAAGTTCACCCCAATCTTAGATTGACATTAGTTGGCACTCCCTCAAATGATGCATTGGAAAAAATGCAGATAATTCAAAATAATACTATTAATATCACAGGATATTTAAATGATGATGATTACTGGAAGTGTTTATATTCATCAGATATTTTATGCATGACTAGAATCAATAGCCCTTATGCAAATGCAGGCTTCCCATTTAAGCTTGGAGAATATTTAGCAACTGGTAAGCCAGTCCTTGCAACCAATGTAGGCGACGTGACTAAATATTTAGAACATCAAAAAGATGCAATAATTATCAAACCTTCATGTATAGATGCTATCGAAGAGGGAATTAATTATCTTGTCTCCCATCCAGAGACCCATCAATTAATTGGTCAAAATGGTTTAGAGAAAGCTAAACAATTCTTTAATCCTGAAATTAATAGTAAAATGTTTGAGCAATTTGCACAAAAAATCTAAAAAAATTATGTATGGATAATAAGCCATTAAAATTTCTTATAACAGGTGGAGCCGGATTTATAGGTAGCGCCGTTATTCGCTATATTATTGATAACACTTCTCATTCTGTATTAAATGTTGATAAATTAACTTATGCCGGCAACCTTGAATCACTTCAAAGTATTAGTAATTCCCCGAGATACTCATTTAATCAAATAGATATTTGTGAAACCGAGGCAATACTTGCTTTATTTCACTCATTTCAGCCAACTCATGTTTTACACTTAGCCGCTGAAAGCCATGTTGACAGATCAATTGATAGCCCTGAAGACTTTATCACAACAAATATTATTGGCACTTACTCATTACTTGAGGCATTTAGATTGTATTGGTCAAGCTTGACTGATTTACTCTCAATAAAACCTATCTTTCATCATATTTCAACGGATGAAGTCTTTGGTGACCTAGGTTCCTTAGACGAATTCTTTACTGAAAATACTCCATATTCTCCTAGCTCACCATACTCAGCAAGCAAAGCAGCATCTGATCACTTGGTTCGCGCGTGGGGAAAAACATATGGTATTCCTATCCTCATATCAAATTGTTCAAATAATTATGGCCCATATCATTTTCCTGAAAAATTGATTCCGCATATTATTTTAAATGCCCTTCAAGGAAAGCAACTTCCAGTTTATGGCTCAGGATTACAGATTCGAGATTGGCTATATGTTGACGATCACGCAAGAGCTTTATTTGCTGTTGCTACGAAAGGCGTGGCTGGTGAAACATATAATATTGGAGGAGATAACGAACAAACTAATCTCTATGTTGTTGAGTCAATTTGTAATATTTTAGAGGAACTTGCCCCTCAAAAACCTAAAAATATTAAACAGTACAAAGACTTAATTGCATTTGTCCAAGACCGCCCAGGACATGATCAGAGATATGCTATTGATGCTTCTAAAATTAAGAAAGATTTGGGGTGGTCTCCTCAAGAAAGTTTTGAGTCTGGGCTTCAAAAAACTATTCAATGGTTCTTAGAAAATGAAAATTGGTGGAAGAATATCTTATCAGGGAAGTATAAGATGACTAGAATGGGGGATATTACTAACAAAAAATGAAAAAATATAAAGGAATTATTTTAGCGGGAGGTTCTGGAACTCGATTATTTCCAATTACACAGGGGGTATCAAAGCAATTGCTTCCAATCTATGACAAACCTATGATTTATTATCCCTTGTCAGTATTAATGCTTGCGGGGATAAGAGATATTTTAATCATATCTACACCAGACGATCTACCTTGTTATCAAAAACTTCTAGGTGATGGTTCTAATTTTGGGATTACTATTTCATATGCTATTCAACCTAGCCCAGATGGTCTCGGACAAGCCTTTATAATTGGCGAAAGTTTTATTGGGTCAGATAATGTTTCTCTAGTACTTGGAGACAATATCTTTTTTGGCCAGCATTTTTCAGATAAATTAAAAATAGCATCTGCTCGGGTCAATGGAGCTTCAATTTTTGGTTATAGAGTGCCTGATCCAGAGAGGTTTGGAGTGGTTGAGTTTGATGATGATAATACAGTCTTAAGTATTGAGGAGAAGCCCATCAAACCTAAATCAAATTATGCAGTTACAGGTCTTTATTTTTATGACAATGACGTTATTTCAATTGCTAAGAATATTAGCCCCTCTGATCGAGGTGAGTTAGAGATATCTGATATAAATGCAGCATATATGCAAAACGGTCTATTAAATTTAACTATTTTAGGTCGAGGTTTTGCATGGCTAGATACTGGAACGCATGATTCTTTGCTTGAAGCAGGACAGTTTGTTCAAACGGTTGAGAAGAGACAAGGTTTAAAAATAGCATGCTTGGAAGAAATTGCTTTTCACAATGCTTGGATTACCATCGATGAGCTGAAAGAGAGGGCTAATTTTCTTAAGAAGACAGGTTATGGAGAATATTTAAATCAAGTTTCTGAAGGATACTAATTAATGAAAGTTATTTATACAAAACTTGCAGATTGTGTAATCATTGAGCCAGAAGCATTTGGAGATGAAAGAGGTTTCTTTTTAGAGACATTTCATGAGCAACGATACAAAGATATGGCTGGTATTCGTGAGCATTTTGTACAAGATAACTATTCTAGATCCTCAAAAGGAGTCTTAAGAGGACTGCATTTCCAAATCAATAAACCCCAAGGAAAATTGGTGCGAGTGGTTCGTGGGTCTGTTTTTGATGTCTCCGTTGATATTAGGCCTTCTTCTAAGACTTTTGGTGAATGGGTTAGCGTAGAGCTAAATGAAGAAAATAAAAAACAAATCTGGATTCCCCCAGGCTTTGCTCACGGTTTTATCGTACTATCTGATATGGCAGATTTTGAATATAAGTGCACGAATCTTTATGATCCTTCCGATGAAGGAATTATTCATTATCAGGATCCAGATTTATCTATTGACTGGCCTGCACACTTAGATATAAAAATTTCAGAAAAAGATAAAGCTGCTCCAAGTTTTCATTCAATCTTTAAATAATGATCTTTCTTACTGGAGCAGATGGTCAACTAGGATCTCATCTTCAAAATCATCTCAAAAAACAGAACCTTGAATTCATTCCACTTAATAGAAAGCAATTAGACATTTCAAAAAAAGCAGATGTAAAGAAATTTTTTCAAGATAAAAAATTATCTCTTTTAATAAATGCTGCAGCTTATACTAATGTTGATCAAGCTGAAGTTTGTTCTGAGGATGCATACCGAGTTAATGAGTTAGGAGTATGTAATCTAGCAGAAATTTGTAACTTAAAAAATATACCAATAATACATATTTCAACAGATTATGTGTTTGATGGTTTTTCAGATTCTCCTTACAAACCGGATGACCTAACTAATCCAATCTGCATCTATGGAAAAAGTAAATTGGCAGGTGAAAGAGCGTTGATTGCTAGCACAGAAAAGTTTCTTTTAATAAGAACCTCTTGGGTATTCAGTGAGTTTGGAAAAAATTTTTTTCAGACGATTTTAAGACTTGCGAAAACTAGCGAGACTGTAAAAGTTGTATCAGATCAATACGGAAACCCAACTTATGCTGGAGATCTTGCAAGGGTCATAGTGCATTCCATTCCAAGAATCCTAAATGACTCTAAATTTTTTGGAACATATCATTACGGAGGGGATGAAGTATGTTCTTGGTATGATTTTGCTAATGAAATTTGTGAAATAGCCAGCTCAAAAAAAGTTATTTCCAAAATACCAGAAATTATTCCTATATCCAGCGATGAATTCATTTCTAAAGCAAAGCGACCAATCTACTCCGTCCTGGATTCTTCTAAATTTTGTAGCACTTTCAATCTAGATAAATCTAACTGGCGTTTAGCCATAAAGAATATTCTAGATATATCTAACACCAGATAATCGTGAGATTAAGAATATTTTGGTAAACTTAAAATATATTAAATATACTTTGAATACTATTCAAGATAACTCAAAATGAAAAAAGCATTAATCACTGGAATTACAGGTCAAGATGGTTCCTATCTAGCTGAATTTCTTCTATCTAAGGGTTATGAGGTGCATGGAATAAAAAGACGATCCTCTTTATTCAATACTGAAAGGGTTGATCATATTTATGAAGATCCTCATATAAGAAATAGAAGATTTTTTCTTCATTACGGCGATCTATCTGATTCTTCTAACATCATTAGAATCATAGGAGAGATTCTTCCCGATGAAATATATAATTTGGGCGCCCAAAGTCATGTTGCTGTAAGCTTTGAATCTCCAGAATATACAGCTGATGTCGACGCTCTAGGCACATTGCGTATTTTGGAAGCAATAAGAATCCTTAAACTGGAGAGCAAAACTAGGTTTTATCAAGCTTCTACATCTGAGTTATACGGACTTGTTCAAGAAACACCGCAGAGGGAATCTACCCCATTTTATCCAAGAAGCCCCTATGCAGTGGCTAAACTATATTCCTACTGGATAACAAAAAACTACAGAGAGTCTTATGGAATTTTTGCATGCAATGGAATTTTATTTAACCATGAGTCTCCGAGAAGGGGAGAGACATTTGTAACAAGAAAAATAACCCGAGGTTTGACTAATATTGCCCTTGGACTCCAGAATTGTATTTATCTTGGAAACTTAAACGCGCTCAGAGATTGGGGGCATGCAAAAGACTATGTTGAGATGCAATGGCTTATGTTGCAACAAGATGATCCAGAAGATTTTGTAATTGCAACCGGCGTCCAGTTCTCTATTAAGGATTTTATTAACTTCTCTTCAGCAAGACTAGGAATTAAACTCAATTTTATTGGAGAAGGAGAGGCTGAATATGCAGAAGTAATTGAAGTTAATAATAGTATTTCTCCATCAATCAATATAGGAGACATAATAGTGAAAGTAGATCCTCGTTATTTTCGTCCAGCTGAAGTTGAAACTCTTCTCGGAGACGCCTCATATGCAGAAAAAAAATTAGGTTGGAAATCAAAAATCCCTTTACTGGATCTTTGCCATGAAATGATTGATGAAGATCTCAAGATTGCACAAAAAAATGCTTTTCTAAAAGAAAATGGCCATGATATTACCTTCTCTCAAGAAGATTAAATAGATGTCGAATACTGAGCAAAAGATTTTTGTAGCAGGCCATAATGGAATGGTTGGCTCTGCAATATGCAGGCAATTATCTAAATTTGATCAAAAAAAAATACTTACTGTTAGCTCCAATGATTTAGACTTAACTAATCAAGATCAAGTAAATTTATTTTTTCAAAATAATAGCATTTCACAAGTTTATCTAGCTGCTGCTAGGGTTGGAGGGATAAATGCTAATAATATCTATCCGGCTAATTTTATTTATACAAATTTAATGATTCAGTCTAATGTTATCAATGCTGCATATGAAAATGGAGTTTATAAATTATTATTTTTAGGGAGTTCATGCATATATCCCAGAGATGCAAAGCAGCCCATGGCTGAGAATGCGCTTTTAACTGGGGGGCTAGAACCAACGAATGAGCCCTATGCTGTTGCTAAAATTGCAGGAATTAAAATGTGCGAAAGCTATAATCGGCAATTTGATTTAGATTATAGAAGCATCATGCCTACCAATCTTTATGGCCCATTTGATAACTTTCATCCACTCAATAGTCATGTAATTCCAGGTTTAATTAGGAGATTCCATGAGGCTGTTGCGGCGAATGATGAGTCTATCTTAATATGGGGAACTGGCAAATCTTTAAGGGAATTTCTTCATGTCGATGATCTGGCTGCTGCCGCAATACATCTTATGAATATAGACAAGAAGGACTATATAGAATCTACTGCACCTCAACAATCTCACATTAATGTTGGAAGTGGAGTCGATTTGAAGATATCAGAACTAGTAACAATGATTGCAAAGATCACAGGCTTTACTGGAATGATTCATTACGACACGTCTATGCCAGATGGCGCTCCTAGAAAGCTTATGGACATTACTTTGATAAACTCTCTTGGTTGGCAGCAAAATATTGATCTGGAAGAGGGCTTACAAGCTACTTATCGCTGGTATCAGGCTAACATACTTTAAAGCTAGCCTTGAAGGCTAAATTCATGACCAAATTTAAATCTTTCATAGGCTCAACATTCTCTATGCGATATAATAATATGAGTAAAAATGTTGATAGCTAACTTATGAAAAAAAATATTGCTCTTGTCTCTGGTGGCTTTGATCCTCTCCATAGAGGACATATTCAATATATGAAAGCTGCAAAAGCTTATTCTGATTATTTGATTGTTGCCCTTAATTCAGATGATTGGCTGCAAAGAAAAAAGCAGTTTTTTTTTATGAGCTGGCAAGAAAGAGCGGGAATAATAGAAAATTTATCATTTGTAGATCAAGTCATTGCCTTTGATGATTCTAATGATTCAGCTTCAGACTCAATCTCAGAATCCCTAAAGATTGCTGATCAGGTATTATTTTGCAATGGAGGAGATCGCTCAAATAATAACTGTCAAGAGCTTAATGATTTTGAAAATGATCCAAGAGTAACTTTCCACTTTGGAGTTGGCGGCGACAACAAACTTAATAGCAGCTCTTGGATGATAAAAGATTTTTACAAGAAGTATTCCTCTTTAGTAGAGAATAATGAAGTTAACACTTCAAATGAGGTTGTAAATGCTCCCTGGGGATCCCATGAAGCATTAATTGACAAGGATGGCTATAAGTTTAAAGAGCTTAAAGTAAACCCAGGTTCAAAACTGAGCCTTCAAAAGCATTATCATAGAGAGGAATTTTGGTTAATTCATAAAGGATCTGCATTTGTAGAGGTCGATGGAGTTGAGCAAAACTTATTAGCTGGAAATATTATTCACGTCCCCCAAGAGTCAAAGCACCGCATCACCAATAAGACTGATGAAGAGCTAGTCATATTAGAAATTCAACGTGGTCCTATTTTGGAGGAAGAAGATATTGTCAGGTATGAAGACCAGTATGGACGCACTCCGTCAGAATGAGTCAAATTACAATTGTTGGCTCCGGTTATGTGGGCATGTCCTTAGCGGTATTGCTAGGAAAAAACCATAAAATAATTCTCCACGACATCGATTCGAAGAGGGTTAAGCTAGTCAATAATCGCCAATCAACTGTTCGTGATCCCTTAATAGAACAATGCTTAAGAAATGAAAAATTTAATATAGAGGCAACTTCTAAGAAGGAGGATGCATATGGATTTTCTGAATTTTATATCATTGCTACACCTACAGATTTTAATGAGGGAAATAAGCGTTTTAATACTGAAAATATCGAAAATGTTATAGCTGATATTCTTTTAGCAGATAGCTCAAGCTGCATTATTATCAAATCAACTATACCGATAGGTTTTACCGCGGGAATGAATCAGAAATTTAGCACTAAAAATATATATTTTTCTCCCGAATTTCTTAGAGAAGGACATGCCTTGGAAGACAACCTTCTTCCATCTCGAATTATCATAGGGCCTGAATCGGCCGAGGCTCAAAAATTTTGCAATATTTTAAAAGACTCCTCAAATAATCATGATGTGCCAATCATGATGATGGGTCCTGAGGAGGCTGAGAGCGTAAAATTATTTTCAAATTCTTTTTTAGCCATGAGAGTAGCTTTTTTCAATGAACTGGATACCTTTGCTATCGCAAAAAACTTGAATACTGAAAGTATTATAAATGGTGTTTGTTCTGACAATAGAATAGGCGATGACTATAACAATCCTTCTTTTGGATATGGTGGGTACTGCCTCCCAAAGGATTCCAAGCAATTGCTATCAAGTTATGAGAATATTCCTCAAAATTTAATCACAGCAATAGTTGAGTCAAATGATACAAGGAAAAAATTTCTATCTCACACTCTGTCCAAAAAGAATCTTCAGACGGTTGGTTTTTATAGGCTAATTGCAAAAAAGGACTCAGATAACTTTCGATCCTCTGCTATTTCTTCACTCATTGCGATGCTTAAAGATAAGTATGAAAATATTTTATTGTACGAACCGCTTCTAGCCGGCAAGACATTTGAGGGAATTCAAGTTATCAAGTCATTACCTGAGTTTATAGAAAAATCTGAATTAATTATTGCCAATAGAGTTGATTCAGAATTAGAAAATGTATCTTCTAAGGTATTTTCAAGAGATATTTTTAAGAAACTATAAAAAATTATTTTTAATACCTAAGAATAACTTAATAAAGTATATATAATGGAATGTGCCGCTATTTTAAAGTAACGAAAACCTTATACATAAAATGAAATCACTAAATACAAAAAATATTTTTATCTTACTAATAATTTTTTATTCTTCTGTTTCTGCCGCTCAGATGATTCAACAATCAATCCTGTCTGAAGAATTTCTTGCTAGCTTGCCAGCAGGTGATAGAAGTGCGTTAGAAGGAAATAATCCCGCACAGGAGGAAGAGGAGCTAGAAAAATTACTCCGCTCTGATACTTCTGTAGAAAAGAATGAAGCTATTCTTGAGAGACTGCAACAAGAGCTTCAGGAGCTTGAGTCAAAAATCAATTCTTCCAAAAGAAATGGGTTAAATAACTCAGGAGGCCTTCAAAGGTTTGGTAAGGGTTTCTTTAGGTCTATTCAGTCCTCATTCATGCCAATTAATTTACCAAATTTAAGTTCAGACTATATTGTGGATGTTGGGGATACATTTGAATTAATGCTTACTGGTAAGTTATCCGAGAATCATAAGTTGGTTGTTCAAAGAGATGGAACAATAATTATTCCTGATTTTGGGAAAGTTTATGTTGCTGGTAAAACAATTTCTCAAGTTGAAAAGGTGGTAGATTCTTTTATTCAGACCACTCAAATCGGTGTTTCAAATTATTTATCTTTAAAAGCAGTTAGGGATGTGCAAGTTTTGATGGTCGGTGGAATTGAATCTCCAGGTATATACACTGTAAGTGGCAACTCTAATGTTTTGCATGCCCTCAATGTTGCCGGCGGAGTTTCCGATGAAGGCTCATATAGAAATATAGAGCATAGAAGAAATGGCGAGCTAGTTGAAGTCATAGATTTATATGACGTATTAATATTTGGAAAATTTATATATAAAGCTGACTTACGTTCAGGAGATACTATTCATGTTCATCCAACTTCTTTTATTGTTCCAATTACTGGAGGAGTGGGAAAAGAGGCTTACTTTGAAATGTTACCGAACGAAGATTTGAGCCAACTAGTTGATTTTGCTGGGGGTTTTAGTGCAGGCTTCTATGGGTATAAAGATATTTTCGTAAATAGAGTTGAACTTAACAACCAATCCTTGCTAAAAGTTAGCATTGATGGATTAGAAACGTTAAAACTTCAACCTCGGGACTCAGTCATAGTGCCATCTTTTCTAAATATTTCTGAAAATATAAAATACGTTACCTTAGAGGGTATGGTTCATAGACCTGGAAAGTATTTTATTGATGAGCAGGATAGCTTAGCTGATTTAATTAAAAGAGCTGGTGGCTATAAAGAAGGCGCTTATGCTTATGGGTCAGCTTTATTCAGAGTTGACGCAATGAGCAAAGAGTTACTTTTTGCTGAGAGAAACTACACTGATACTGTAAACTTTATTGTATCAAGCATAGGTAAGCCCAATATAAATGTTAACAACGATGCACTAGCCTTGCTTATTGAAGAGCTTAAGTCTCAAAAATTTACAGGGCGAGTTATTACAGAGTTTAATCTCAATACTCTGAATGAAAGTCCAGAACACGACATCAATCTCCAACACAATGATAGGATTGTTATTCCTCAAATGCAAAAAATTGTTTATCTTTTTGGCGATTTTAAAAATCCAGCAATCATTAATTACAATTCAAAATTATCTGTAAAAGACTATATGAAATTAGCTGGCGGCCTAAAAGATACTGCTGTTAAGGAGATTATTGTAATTGATCCAGATGGTAAGACGCATACTTATGAAAGTTCATTTAGTTTCTTTAATGCAGATTCACCAGTTTACCCAGGAACTATTATTTATGCTCCAAGGCAGGTTGGCAGGCTATCTGGTGTGATGTATGCATCCTCAGTAGCACCTGTTTTAAGTAGTCTTGCAATTTCGTTGGCCTCATTAAATAGTATTAAAAATTAAGTTTAGAGTTCTTCAGAGTTCTTTTAGATGACCATTACCTCTAAAATTGCGAACTTATTTCTAATCTTATACTTTAGTAGTGCCCAAGCTTCTATTAATGATTATATTTATCCCAGAAATACCATCCCGGGTTTCAGTAATTATGGCTCAACGGGAATAATTCAGACACCTAGCGCAAGATTTCATGAAGCTGGAACATTAGCATTTTCTTGGAGTGCCAATGATCCATATATGAGAGGCTCAATCATTGCATATCCATTTTCATGGTTTGAAGCAAGTTATCAATATACAGATATTAATAATGCTTACTATAGTAATATTAAGGCTTTTAGTGGAGATCAAACATACAAAGATAAAAGTTTTGATTTAAAATTTCTGCTTAAAAGGGAGAGTAAGTTTTTACCAGCAATAGCTATTGGTGCTAGAGATTTAGCTGGAACTGGAGTATTTTCTTCAGAGTACATTGTTGGATCAAAAAGATTTAATAATATAGATTTTTCTTTAGGTCTTGGTTGGGGAATATTATCAGCAGGCAAGCGCAGCAATCCTTTTGAATTATTTGGAGATTCTTTTAAAAAGAGAGAAAAGGAAGTTTCAGGAGGGGGCGGCGAGTTTAACTTTGATAGTTTTTTTGGAGGGAAGACTGGAATATTTTCAGCAGTGCAAGTGACCATTCCCAATGCTAATGGGCTAAGGTTCTCTGTAGAATATGATTCAACTGATTATAATCTTGAGGGATTTCCAGATGGCAGAAATTCATTCAAATATGCATTCGAGCCTGTTAAAAAGCAAGATTCAAAAATAAACTATGGATTTAACTACCCTGTAAATAAAAGTCTACAGCTGAAATTAAATTTTACCAAAGGCAATACAGTTAGCTTCGGCTTCTCTCTGCACTCAAACCTTGGAAAACAAAACCCAATATTCAAGAAAAATGATCCACCAAAATTAGTAGATGAATCAGAAAGAATTAAAATTGCAACACGGCAAAAAGCAAGTTTATATAGAACCTCCCTAAAATATTTAAATGAAAGAGAGTTATATCTTCAGAATGCATCAGTCTCAGAAGATAATAAAACTTATGAGGTTACTTATGCGCAATCAAAATATACTAGTTTTGCAAGATCTACCGGAAGATTGCTTAGAGTTTTAGATGACATCACTCCTGATGAAATAACTACTTTTAAAGTTAATAATATAAATGGCGGGATTGGAATGTACTCTTTAACTATTGATAGGGAAGAGTATTCTGCTAATAGACCAGATAAGTTATATAAGTTAGCAGAAAAAAACGTTAAGTTGGAGCCTTATTATTATTCCGATAAGAAAGATTCTTATAGTTTTAACCCCAAGGTAGAATATCCGGTTCACTATTGGAAGTTAGCTCCAGTGTTCAGGTCGCAGCTTGGCGGTCCGGATGGGTTCTTTTTTGCAGATTTTAGACTTGCTTATAAATCTGAATTTCTAATTAATCAAAATTTAGCTATATACACGCATGCTTCACAAGGCTTATATGATAATTTTGGAGGGTTAAAGCTCGCATCAGACAGTATCCTTCCCCATGTTAGAACAGATGTTGTTAAATATTTACAAGCAAGTAGGCAAAAACCATTCATTAAAAGAATGCAGTTAAATTATTATCATGAGTTTACAGAAAATATTTATACAAAATTAGCTGCAGGGATCTTCGAGGATATGTTTACCGGTTTCGGTGGAGAAGTGCTTTATAGACCTTATGCCGGTAATTATGGTGTTGGCGCTGAATTATGGCAAGTCAAGCAAAGAGATTTTAGGATGTTATTTGGCAGTAGAGACTATGAAATTTTAACAGGATTTGTAAACTTATATATCAAAGAACCTAAGTCACAGGTTTTATTCTCTATTAAAGGTGGTAGATTTCTAGCCGGTGATTCTGGTATTCAATTTGATGCTGCTAGAAGATTCAAAAGTGGCTTAAGAATAGGAGCATTTTTTGCAAAAACTGATATTTCAGATTTTGAATTTGGAGAAGGTAGTTTTGATAAAGGGTTTTATTTTTATATTCCTATAGAAAGCTTTTTCCAGGAATATATCAAAGGAAATACTGGGTTCGGCTTAAGACCATTAACTAGAGATGGTGCTGCAGTACTCAGTCATCAAATGCCTCTGTGGGGAGTTACTGAGCAAGCGCAGCGCGATGTTTTTGATCGGGATTGGGATGATTTTTATGACTAGAAAACTTTTTATAATCACTGTACTGCTACTATCTAACTGCAGTGTTATTTCTTATTCAGAAGTTTTTCCTCTTGCTAAGATAGCAATTCTGGGTGCTGAAGATATTGAGATTAATCAAGAATACTTAGATTCAAAACAATTTTCATTTGCCAAAGTAAAAATTGGAAGATCGGCAATAGCTATATTTTCTCTTGTTGATATCTCTGAAAATGGAGTTTATGAATGGATCTCCGGCGATGGCGAGATTTTAAATACTTTTAACGGAAAAATAATCAACCTTTCTAATTCTTTGTATGAGGTTGAATTTCTTCAGTACAAAGAATTCAATGACATTAAAGTTGAAGAGCTTGAGCTTCATTATGACCTCTTTCTATACAACCCCATGGCATTTGTTTCCCAAAGAGCCTTTATAAGAGTAGAGAACGTCTCTAAGGGCAGTGTGATTACTGAAAACATCGAAACAGTAGGCTTCAAATGGACGTACACCAATTCGTACACGATGAACAACATAGGAAGAGTAATAAATACTACGCAGTCAATTCATCCAAAATTGCCTGAGATACAAATATTCTTCTACTATAAATAAGTTTTTTTAATTATCTTTATTTAATAAATAATATATTTAACAACTGACTTCTTATCCAAGTATTAGCACTCAAAAGTAGATTTTACATTAATGATAATAGAATTATTTTAAAATTTTAATGAGATAAGTTGGTAAATTTTATTGTCAACATATGCATGTTTGCAGACAAAAAAAAGGAGGCCTCAGCCTCCTTTTTAGTATTGTTTAAGACTACTCTGGTTTTACAGTCGTTGAAGTCGATGTAAGTGTTGTAGTAGCAACCTGAGAAGTTTCCTGGACTGTCACTGGCACAGTGGTAGGAATTTCAACCTCAATAGTTACTTCTATCTGATTGTCAGGAAGTAAAATAGTATTACCTTCTATTGGAACTTCCGCATAGAAAGCTTCCCCAACCTGAAGAACACCATCATTGATGCCTGTTTTAAGGTTAATGTTTTCCCATATAGAAGAGTCATAAGTTTGACCAGTTTCAGAAGCAACCGTTAATACAACTGTGTTTGATGCGCTTGAGCTATTTATTGCTGAAGCAGTTGTTGTTGATGTTTCCGTTGTAGTAGTTGTAGCAACATTCCTTGTAACGTCTTCAGTAACATCAACCATCACAGTAACTGGAACTTCTACTATGTATGTAGGAGCTGGTGTTGGTGCTGGTGCAGGAGTCGGTGCAGGTGTCGGTGCAGGTGTCGGTGCAGGAGTTGGTGCAGGTGTCGGTGCAGGTTTTGCATCACCTCCGCCTCCAGAGTCAGCAGCAGCAGCAATAGCAGCAGCGGCAGCTACAGCAGCAGCAATCGCACCGGCACTAAGAGAGCCACTAGCTTCTTTCTTTGCATCTTCTGCATTACCTGCAGATTTTGGCTCTGCGTCATCAGCCATTGCATTAAATGACAATACTGGCGCCACTAGTGCCAATAAGTATCTGAATCTATTTTTTAGTTTAGCCATTCTCTGTAACTCCTATGGTGTTAAGTTGTTATTATGAACATAAAACTGTCGTTTGACAATTTTTTTTTCACAAATCTTTTAGTACGAAATAAGTATCGTTTTAAACTGTACGGCTCATTATTCCCAAATTTACTGAAAATGCAATCAAAAACGTTTAATTAAACCACTTAGTTCTTTTAATCATAATATTTTGTTTGATCTTAATGAGGTGATTTAAACCTCTTAAAATAGCTGATCGCTAGGTCTATTATCTCCAGGTATATATTATATAAGCTTTTGTTATTATTCGGGATTTAGCGCAGCCTGGTAGCGCACCTTGCTGGGGGTGAGGTGGTCGTCGGTTCAAATCCGGTCATCCCGACCATTATTGATTCTATTGATATTACTTTGATTTATTTATGACTTCTTCTGCATACCAATTTATCTCAGCAATCATTCCTTCCAAAGTTCTTTCATCAGCACCACCTTCATA
>TARA_B110001450_G_scaffold41423_1_pt1 | contig 54524 bp, 42 predicted proteins | sample TARA_B110001450 | Tara Oceans TARA_B110001450 (sample SAMEA4396538) | marine metagenome | biome: Polar Biome; feature: [SRF] surface water layer (ENVO:00010504); material: water (ENVO:00002006), including particulate matter (ENVO:01000060) such as... | depth 5 m | reverse complement strand
AGATGTATGTCGTGTCGGTACCGTCAAGACAGACATCCCACGCGAGGGTGTCTCGAGGCTCCTTCATTTCCACTGAATTGTGGAACTTTGTTATGGGTTAGGGCGGTTCATATGTTGCACTTCGCGGTAGGTACTTCCACCTCGATTGAGTGGATGCTCAAGAATAAAGGATGCCACTTCAACGGACGGTCATGGCACTCCCTCAGCGAAGTCCACTGGCCAAGCACTGGATGCTTGATTCAAACTGTGTTTTTCTGAATCACGGCTCGTTTGGCGCCACACCAACAGCGGTTCGTGAAGAACAACGCAACTGGCAAGATCTACTCGAGGCGGAACCGGTGCGGTTCTACGAAGATTTAGCCATGGGTTTCATGCAAGACGCTCGTAAGTCACTTGCATCGATGCTCCACTGCGATGCGGAAGATTTGGCGCTTGTCGAGAACGCTACAACGGGCGTCAATACCGTCTTGCGTTCACTGGAATTCAATGAAGGGGATGAGATTCTTGTACCCGATCATGCCTATCAAGCATGCAGAAACGCCATCGATTACGTCGCTTCGCGGTGGGGTGCAAAAGTGGTGACGGTCAACATTCCGTTTCCCATTGACGGACCTCAGGTGGTCATTGATACCATCATTGCAGGGGTAAGTGAGCGCACGGTTCTGGCGATGATCGACACCGTGACAAGCCCTACAGGGCTTCGAATGCCGTTTGAAGAACTCGTTCCTCTGCTCGAGGGGCGAGGTGTTTCAGTGCTTCTTGATGCAGCTCACGGCATTGGCATGGTCCCGCTTTATCTGGACAACCTTGGAGCCTCCTACACCACAAGCAACTGCCACAAGTGGCTGTGCGCTCCGAAAGGCTCTGCTTTCTTGCATGTTCGTAAGGATCACCAGTTGAAGATTCATCCACTGACCATCAGCCATGGGATGACATTCCCATTAGGCGACACCACTCGTTTCCGCCATGAATTCGATTGGACCGGTACACGGGACATTTCTGCTTTTTGTTCAATTCCGGCGGCCATCGAATACTTGCCCACCTTGGTCGAAGGAGGGTGGAGTGCTATTATGCAACACAACCACGATTTGGTGGTGAAGGGCCGCAAGATTTTGTGCGATCGGCTTGGCATTGAAGCGCCGTGCCCCGAATCGATGATTACTTGCATCGCTACGCTGAGGTTGCCCGCAGGGGGCGGTGCTGGCATTCCATTGCATGAACCAGACCCGCTTCACCAAGTGCTTCAGGAGAAGTACAACATCCAAGTTCCCGTTTGGTCGTGGGAATCACCCAAAGGGCGATACTTCCGCATCTCAGCACAACTCTACAACCACGTCGATGAGTACCATTACCTCGCCGAAGCGCTTGCTGCAGAACTTGGTTGCTGATCAGAAGGTGAGAACCTTCTCGCTGCTTTGAACCCACTCTGAGCATTCACCCATTGTTGAGAACTGTGCGCCTTCATAATACGGCTGGCCTTTGAGAACGCCACATCGGTTCTGGCATGTCCCACATACCTTCACCGGGACTCCGTTTTCAATGAGGCCTTTGAGCATCGCCACCATGTCTTCAATGCCTTCAGGGGGGGCGATTCCATCCCGCGCCAAATCCACGCTGTCGTTCATCAAAAAGATACGGACTTCCGCTCCGTCGTCATGCAAGCGCCGAGCCAGACGAAGAGCGTTCCAAGTCACATCGGTGCCGTCGTAGGGTTGGTGGTTGAAAATCAACAGAATGGCCATGCCTAATGCACCGCAAGGCGGTGTTTGAAGCCAGCGATTCAACGCTCCATTTTCTTCGGGCAAAACATCACTTCAAAAGGCGAAAGCCAGACCCTACAACATGGGAAGGACATTTGCATCATTTGCCAAATGGCTCATTCCGCACCGGAAAAAGGTCCACATCGCCATTTTCTTGCTCTCGCTGTTGATGATTCCTGGTGCGATGACCGCACTCCAGCCCATTGACATGGAATCCTATGAAATGGAGTCACCAGAACTCACTGCACAAGCCATCATTGATGAGGAATTTGCCAATTCTGAAATTATCCTTGGGTTCCTCGTATCGGCCCGAGATCCAAGTTTTGTACCACCGCTCGATGAATGGCAACCCGTTCCCCTAATGAGCGATGGTGCGCCGGACTACGCAAACTTGCCTGGCGCAAGTGAAATGGCGGCCACTGGCGAGCCTTGGAAGGGTGTTTACGCCCCGACTGGTGGCATTTTGAACCTCTCCCTTTTGCAGGAAATTGACGGCAAAATCGATCTCATTCAAGATCACCCTTTGGCTCCTGCAATGAAGCCGCTTGTTAACGACGTGACGGGCGGACAAGCCCCAGGGGCCATCTCTCTTTCCGATCACTTCCGTGACTTCATGAACAACACCTCGGTGTTGACTCAACCAGGCCTGACCGCAACGGGCATCATTACAGATCCACCAACGAATTGGTACGATTGTGGCGTGCTTGATTGCCTCGCCTTCGATGACGCTAATGTGACTCAAGCCCACATCGATTTGGCTGCGGCCAGGATGGCAGAGGCCTCCGATAACAATTTTCTGCGCTGGCTCTCACTTGACCGTGGATTCGTCGCTGACATGGACGCCTTGCAAGACGGCCCCGTTGGCGGTTCGCTCAACACGGATGGGACATGGGAGGGCGGCTTTGTTGGGAAAGGACGTTGGTCTGCTTCATCGACCTGGTTGCTCGTTCAATTTGACCGTGGTGAACTTGAGTCAATGGGCTGGGAAGTCATTTGGAAGGACGCCCACCCTGAAAAGAGCATTGTGTTTTCTGATGAAGGCACACGCATCGGTGGTTATCGAATCGCCGACAATTCCCTCGTTCTTCACCCGCCTCAATACACCCAGGAATCATGCCTTGAGTTGCTCAAAGAATCCGGTGGTTGTTCCACTGAATGGTCCTACATGGACCTCGAGGGTCAATTGCGAACCCACGACCGAGCCACCATCACCTTGCTTGTTGGACAAGGGGTCAATGTTGAAGTGAACCGTGAACTCCAAGCCAGTGCAGGTTTGATCTTCCTGATGGGCTTGGCCATTGTCGTGCTGTTGTACGTCAGCCTTCGACGCGTTTCAGATGTCATCATTGTCATGTTTGCTTTGGGAACAGCCTTGCTTTGGATGCAAGGCATGATTGGTCACTTTTCCAACATCACCTCGATGTTTGGTTTCAGTTTGATCGCCAGATCGCAATTTTCAAACTTGCTGCCCATTCTTGTCTTAGCGTTAGGGATTGATGATTCCCTGCATGCGCTGCATCGCTACAAAGAGGAGCGAGCAGCAAAGGCAACGCCCAAAGCCTCGGCTGAAGTCACGCTCTCTCGAGTGGGACGAGCCATCATGCTTACTTCAGTGACCACAATGGCTGCCTTTGCCGCCAACCTGTTCAGCGATATTGCAGCTCTGCGATCGTTTGGAATCGAGGCTGCTCTTGGTATTCTTTCGGCGTTTATTTTGACGGGTCTATGGGTGCCATTGATTCGGCTATCTGTCGACGAATGGCTCGCATCCCGCGGCCGCTCAACAGAGCCTAAAAAAGACGCAACGCACCTTGTCCCAGAAGACTTCCTCAAGCGGATTTCAAGCGCATCAGGTACATGGCGCAACGCTCTTGTTATCACGGCAGTAGCGGTTTTGATCACCATTCCAGCGGCGTACGGTATGGCTCAATTGGAAGGTGACTTTGCCGTCGAAGATTTCCTTGATGAATCTTCAGATTTCGCCATTGGTGTCGATGAAATCTCCAAGCGTTTTGCCGATGAAGGTGAACCTGCAAACCTCCTGATCGTCGGCGACGTGCTCGACCCTGAAGTTTTTGCAGCCATTGATGTGTTTAGGCAAGACATGGACGTTTTAGCCGATGGTGTACCTGACAAAATCACGCGCCAGCCTGACGGAACAATCGATATTCTTGCCCTCGATGAAATGGTCTTCGCCGCACAAGGATCCCTCCTGCTCAACCCAGACCCCTTCGTGGAGGCGGGTTGGTTGGTCAATGAAACCGGCCACGGCATGAATTGTACGGAAGACAGCGGTGGTCTGCTGATGGACCTTTCAAACAGGGAATGCCTTGCCTTCTTCTACGGATTCCTTTCCTTGAACGGTGTGCCAGGTATTGGCCCAATTCCTGACATCCCCCCGAGCATCGTTGGCCTCTACATCATCCCTGAAGTCGAGTTGGACCCAACACAGCCTTGGTTGGACGTCAACGGCGAAGATGCGCGTTATGAACACATGCTGATTCGCTTCGGTATGACCTCTCCAGAAGACTTCCCAGGTATGGCAGGTGGCATGGAAGAAATCTGGCGCGACCTTTCCTCTTTCACGAACCTCTCCACAGGCGATCAGTTGGAAGCCGGTGCTGAAAGCGAAGATAAGCCTCTCACTTGGGTTATGCCTACCGGCCGGCCCGTGACTCGCTTTGTTGCCTCAACAACCATGCAGGAAGAGATGCAATCCTCTTTGATCCTCGGCTCTTTGTTTGTGTTTGGTACCCTTTCTGTTGGATTCCGATCCTTCAAGCAAGCCAGCGTCACCTTGGTACCAATCTTGCTGGTTGTGGTTTGGCTGTACGGCCTGATGTATGTAGCTGGATCTTCGCTTAACATCGTCACGGTCACAATCGCCACAATTTCACTGGGTGTCGGCATCGATTACTGCATCCACGTCACCGAACGGTATCGGGAGGGCAGAGAAATGGGTGAAACGCACCAAGAGGCCCTCATTGGCGTTGGTGGAGCGTGTGGCTTGGCTTTGGTTGGCAGCGCCGCATCGGACATCGCAGGGTTCTCGATGATTGCTCTCTCTCCGATGGGATTGTTCAGCAACTTCGGTCTGTTCTCCGCAGCGATGATTGCTTTGTCGCTTATCGCAAGCCTCGTGTTGACCACTGCTGCTCTCGGCTTGATTGCCTCGCTTGACCCCGATCCGGTTCCTCCATTGGAGGAAGCATGATGCCTCAGATTCGAGCGCTCGGCAAGCATGACCTCAGCAGAATGGTTGAGATCAATGAACAGGGGCTTCCCGGAACGGGGAAAGTCACTCAAGCCGAAATGGCTGATCTCTTGAGCCTCAGTGAATTGGATTTGGGCGCTTATCTCGACGGGCAATTAATCGGTTTCGTTCTGTGCTTGCTGCCTCAAACCCGCTATTTAAGCCTCAATTACGCATGGTTTAACGAGCGATATTCCGATTTCCTTTACGTCGACCGAATCGCAGTGGCCAGCGAATCCCGCAGCAACGGGGTTGGATCATTGCTGTACCAGCAGGTTGTGAAGCACGCGTCCTCGCTTGAGTGCCCCGTCGCTGCCGAAGTCAGCCTCCGGCCAGCAAATCCTGGTTCCATGCGATTTCATGATCGCCACGGTTTTGACACCGTTGGAGTGTTTGAGCAACCTGGTAAAGCGGTCACAATGATGCTGCGCTCCAGCAAGTAACGTTCAGCGACCTACGGGTTGTTTTGGCTTGCCCCTAGTCGAGGTAGGTGAGGCCAGTTAATTCACAACTGATCTTCCACAACCGTTGGGCTGATGCTTTGTCGCTTGCTCGAGAACTAATTTTTGCCTTGCCAGGCCAACCAACCGACTCCCCTCGCTTTGTGACCCCCCAATACGGGTAATCTGATGCGTCGGCAACCGTTGCAGCGTACAGGGTAGGGGCGGCTCCTTTGACAGGAGCCATTGCGAAAATATAGTTCAAAAAACGGAACAAAGAGGAATGCCGTTGCAGTTCTGTTGCGGACCAACCAGGATGGCTGCCGAGGGAGGTAATGGATGACCCCGCCGCCTTCAACCGCCGATCCAGTTCGAGGGCAAACAGTAAGTTTGCTAACTTGCTTTGAGAATACATCGCCCACTTTTTGTATTTTTTCCGCTCACCTTGAAGGTCGTTAAAATCGATGGAACCACCGTGATGTGCGATGCTTGACATGGTGATTACACGCGCCTTTCCTGCTTGTTCTAACAAGGGCATAAGATGGCCTGTGAGGGCAAAATGGCCCAAGTGATTGGTGCCAAACTGCAGTTCAAACCCATCTTTTGTGATCGACTGAGGCGGAATCATAACGCCTGCGTTGTTGATCAGCAAATCGATCTGGGCGTGTTTTCTTTTCATGGCTTCACTGAATGCAGTCACTGATTTCAAATCCGCTAAATCAAGGTGTTCCACATGGACATCACCTTGCGGCACCTCTTGCATGATGCGTTGACGAGCAGCCTCAGCTTTCTCCAAATTCCGACATGCCATGATGACCGTCGCCCCTTTTGAGGCTAAACCGTGAGCGATATGATATCCAGTTCCAGTGTTGGAACCCGTGACAACAGCCACCTTTCCGGTTTGTTCAGTCATTTGATCCGCCTTCCACTTCATCTCATTCCAACTCCGTTTTCTGCTGCTTTCTGATCTTGGAACAATTCATCTAATCTCACTCGGATTGACGTGTTGCAATGTAGGAGCGCCAGTTTTTATTTCCTTTTCCTGCCAACTTAACGTTATGCTTTGGTGCCTCAGGCAGCCTTACAGTGCATTCTCTCAGCATGCCTTCGTGGGCATAGGTAATTTTGACATCTTGGTCAACGCGACCTTTCAGTGCGGTCTCCAATGCGTTTGTTGTTGCACACCGCATTCCGTTTACGGCAATGATTTCATCACCCGGCGTCAAGATGTGGCGCATTGGGCTTCCAGCCATGTGGGTGCTGATGGTGATTCGGCCTGCTTTTGCAGCGAGGTTGAGGCCCATCCAAGCCGATTTGACTTGTTCGGGTTTTTCCTGATGCTCTGGCTCGAGCGTGAGTCCGAAATAAGCCATCACTCGTTCCATATCTGGTGCTGCTTTTCGATTGACGATTTCATCGAGCATGGTGCCAAGCCGCCCGCCGCCTTTCATCGAGGTCAGTGCTTTACGGATGTCTTTGTGCGTCACGCCCAATCGTTCGGTAGGGTTGCATTCAAGCGCGTGCTTTTGGCAGAGCAAAGCCGTCAAGTCACAAACGCCATGAAGCCCCTTTGAGCGCTTCCTCAGTTCCATATCGAGTTCCATGATGGTCAATTCGCCTTCGAGGTAATACGAAATTTGCGTTTCACGAGAAAAGGCGTGCCCTCTGTAGAGGTGAATCCAAGCGTCATGGCTCGATTCGGTTAACGATTCAAACGCCATTCCGTTTCGAGTGGTGTGGCGCTTCATTTTCCGCATCAAATCTTTCCTCCAATCTTCTTCGGACCAGGCACCTGATCGAACACAGAGCATGTCCCCCAGCCAAGACGTGCCACCTTCGAACCACCACAATAAGTCGGAGTGGCCCTCTTTTTGAAGGTCGTAATCAAGGAAGTTCCTTGGCCGCAACCGCTTGACATTCCACTGGTGAAGGTACTCGTGGCTGAACAGGCTGACAAGATCACGGTAAGCATCTTCGTGACCCGGCATCAAGCACTGCCTCGGCAGCATTGAAGTCTGAGAATTCAAATGTTCAAGCCCGCCTCTTGCTTTTTCAGTCAATTGGATGACGGTGATGTAATTGTCCCAAGAAGGCACGCCAAACAAGGCATGGTGCTCCTTGACAACACGGTCCATGTCTTCTTTGAATCGGGCCAGCATGCCTTCATCGACGGGATGGCCCCCGCTGTCCCACAGCTTCAGGTGATGGGTTCTGCCATCGACGTCCCATGACTGAATTGGATGGGCGTTGATTTCGATGATTCCATCCAGCAACTCATCGCGGTTTGGGGCCGTGAACGCATGGGTTGTTCCAGTATTTCCAGAGAGTTTCCCGTTTTGGTTTTTACTTGCCTGTAAGGCATACTGCGCTGCTGGGCTCCATGCTTTTGGGGCGTGCACTTCGATGCTGTGCTGCATGTTTAGCCTCGTGGAATCAATGCCATCCGTCGGTAAAAACCAGGTGAATGGAGGCATCATGTGGAGGTGGCTCTCATCCAGATGATTGGCTCGCACAGAGAGGTCATCGGCCAGCAACCGATAGCGAACAGTCACCTTTTCAGTGCCATGAGGGAGTTTGATTTTCATCGCATCGACGTTGTGACGCACCGATTTGAGGTGGGCGCCATTATCGCCTTCTGCACTGAATTCGGTCATGTGCTGTATTGGTTCTCTCAAAAAGTACGATCCGGGCACCCATCTTGGGAAATGCAGGGTGAGGGTGGAGCTTGTGAATGGGCCTGAAATTTCAAGGCCGACTCGAAGCCGTCGCGACGTTCCCTCGGTGGCGTCAATTTGGAACGTGATTCCGGACATAGGTTGGCTCATGAATCGAGTTTATCGAAGGCGGTTGAAAGGTTCTCTGCCGCATCAAGAAGCAATTGAGCATGGTCTTCGCTTGAGAACCGACGCGCTTCAAGGATCAGTTCTTCTTCTCCACATCGTCCTAACAGGCGCTCTATCCACCGGCTACGCTCGATGGCATCGATGCTTTCTTCGCGCAGGAGTCGCCAGCGCAGGTCATCGAACTCAGACCCTTTTTTGCCTTGGAGCCACCGGCCGAGCAGAACGTATTGTTCAGCATCAAGCAATGCTACGATTTGTGGGTCTTCGCATGAGGTGCATTCACCCTTCAATGCGCTCACAAGGCGCTTCAAGGTTGGACCCTGAGCCTTTTGGGCCAGTTTTACCAAGGCCTTGCCCTGTGATTTGATGGCGGATTCAATTAACACACGCCCATCAACGCCTCGCTCAAGCAACGTCAAAATCGCATCTTCATCCAATGCTTCTTGATTGTTGGTCATGGCTTGCAAAGCGGCTTCAGCGACCGATTGAACTCCATCATCGACGCCTTGACGCCGCTGGAGATCGCTCGCTCCTTTGCTCAACACTGCCAATCGGCGGAGGTATGGATCGTCTGAGGTCAAGAATCGCTCGACGTAGGTTGAGGCCTTCTGTGATTCAAGCAAAGCACCAGCGCTTTTTCTCCGGCAAGTCAAGTCTTCATCTTCGACAAGCAATAACGCAATGCTTGATACGTCCTTGTCGAAATCCGAGAGAAGGTTTGCAGCGCAACGCCTCGCCTCTATAGAGGGGTGCTTTGCGAGCGTTTTTAGAGATTCTGGCCCCATGGCAACAGCCCACCTTCGATGCGCATCAAGAGCCTTCGAGCGAAACCAAGGATCTCGGTCGTTCAGCAGTGGGACAAAACCCTCGAGGGCTCTTGGCAGGTCGGTATCGAACAGCACCCGTACAGCGCGTCGGCGCTCTCGGACGTCGCGGTGACGAAGTTTGGAGATTTCACCATCCAAGCCCCCTGCCATGATGTTGCTAAACAGCCCGGCTTCATAGCCCTGTGGTTAAGGCTGTGAGGTCACGGTTGGAAGTCGCTGCTGTCGTCTTCCTCGTCGTCCCAATCCGGCGCTCCTGGCTGGGCGAGGTTCGGGTGAATCATGGTTTGAAGCATGGGCCAAAGTCTGAAAAAAGAAGGTGCTGCTTGCCACATTAGTTGAATCATTGGATGTTGTTCCATTGGCAAACCGCCCTCTCCGGGCGGTGGCAAATCATCAGGTAAGTTCCGAAGGTTCACCACCAAGTCCTCCAAAGCGTACCTTTCCTCGTCTTCGATCAGTTCGAGGTCTTCGCACGTTTGTATGGCGAGTTCAAGTAAATCTGCAAGTTCATCGGCGTTCATCGGGCCTGGCTCTGCATTTCGTACATCAACTGGACCAAAGGCGACAGGCCCCAATTCAGTTGGCATGAGTTCCTCGCCCTGCCGTTCAATCTTGACCAGTTGCTGACTGGCCTTTGTTCCGATTGGGGCTAAGATGAAACCCCCTTCGACAAGGCGTTCTGTCATCCAAGTCGGCGGAGCGGTCAGTTGGCCAGTGATGAGCACGCGATGTATTTCACCGGGGAAAGCAACGGGTGCGACATCCACTGATTCGAGCTCTCTTGCCTCTACAGTCGGCCAGTGCGTCAAACGACTTCGAACATGGAGCACAGCGTCCATCGAGGGGTCAAGCACCCGAACAGCGCCTTCACTGCCGAGAATACGGGCGACGAGAGCTGCAATGTAGCCTCCCTTGGCACCGAGGATTACCACTTCTTCACCTGCTTTGAGTTCCATGTGATGCAAAAGTGTGGCAACCATATGAGGTGCAGAGATTGTTTTGATGGCCCCTTGTTCCGTCTCCATGAAAGGCACGGGGCGGTCGACGTAGAACACTTCTGTGTCATAATCTGTAAAGTCCTCGATGTCGACGCTCATCATCGCTTCCTTAATCGCTTGGGAAATGGGAATGCCACCTTTCTCGAGGCGGCGAAGGAGGCCTGCGATGTCGGTCATAGTTCTCGGACGAACGCCGGCCCATGTAAAGCATCGGCTCGGAAGCGGGCTCAAGGGCGGTTTAATTCCCTGTTTCTGTTGGCTAATTTGTCGTCAATGAAACTGATGTTCCCTTCATGTTGTTTCATCGATTCTTGGATGAGCGCCTCAATGTCGATGTTTTCCTCTGCTTCGTGCATCAACAAGGTCGCCATTTCATCTTCAATAGACCCTCGAATTTGGGACATCAATGTTCTGAAACCGTCAGTATCGGGATCTTCAGTTTCTTCCTCATCATCGGTGACCAATTGAAGAAGTTCCCGGAGGGTTTCCGGTGCTACATAGACATCAGAAAAGGATGAGAACATGTCATCCATAATGGCCGACTCAATCCGCGCCATATGTTCGGAGATTGTGGCTCGAGCAAGGCTTAATTCTTGAGCCAATTCCGCAATACGAATGCGCTTTGGCGTATCGAAATAGCCTCGGTCATATGCGAATTTCGCGAGTTGAAGTTGCTTCAGAGAAAGCGGCCCATTGTCTTCAGTGGCTACAAATTTAACCGTTCGGGCGCTTGTCCGATCTGGCTTAGCGAACATGCGAAGGAATCCACTTAACAAACGTAATTTGATGGGTGGTCCTTGGAGGGTGTATGTGAGCCCCTCGCCGTCTAAAAAGCAAGCGCCGGGCACTGCTGAGGTTCCGTTCAAACGTGCGCTGAGGTTAGCAGCAGGGTGCGTGATCCGAACCAGGAGAATGGTTCCGTCGAGATCGCCCTCGGGTTCCATTAACACTTCGAGGAGGCTCAAGAAATCTAAACTTTCGATGTCCTTTGGCCCCTTGCCTGGTTGGAAATGGGCCTTGAAGATGCATCGGATGTCATTGGGGACTCTTCGGGAATATGAAATGAAGTGAAGGCTCTGGAATACATCAGATAACGGGCCCGCAACAAGGTGTCCGGCATGAGCCCGTTTCCAGAAAAAAGAGACCTCCCGCATGGTGTGGCTTAACGGTTGGAAGGTCTTAAGCACTCCTATGAATGCAACTCAGTGCCTCATCTCGAGCCAAGCAAAAAATGAGAATATGGGGAGCAATATGAGGAGGGCTTTGTTGATTTTCCGCTGCTGGTCAACGTACTTAACCGTCGGAATTGGTGAAATTTCGATGGATTTGGCGGTTCTTTTCCTTCGAGTGAGTTGAACCCGCTGTTCAACGATATCAAGCACCTGTTGCCTCAGTTCAGGTTGACGGGAGCTGGCAACGCCTCGGCCCACGACGAATTTCACGGAGCACATGTCGGAAAGAGGCAAGGCTGCCTCCACAACGCCGATCATGTTGGTCAGGTCGTGCATGTCAACTCGAATGGACATTCCATCGCTCTTGACGTGGCTCAACACACGCCATCTGCCTTGACCCTCGTTGAACGGAGTGAGTGTTTCTCGTGCATGGGCAAGGGGGCGTTTCCCGAGGTCAACAGGTTTTCGTCGTCGGGCTAAGAATGGCCCAAGCGCAATGGCTCCAATCAGTGGAGGCGTGCACATAAGGCCGCCGAGGCGGGCAAGTTGAGTCGGGTCAGTGAGGACTGAAATTACCGAGAGGCTGAACCCGAGGTAGAGGCCTAAAAACGCCCCTGCCTGAAGGCCAGTGGAGAGTCCCACCGGCTCGCCCTGTTCAAGGTCCATACCCTCTCATGCCGGGGTTTCGCTCATCAAGGCTCGCTTTGCTTCGCACCAAACTATATGGGTTTGCGACCCTTGGAACCCACATGGAGAAAAACGGTCTTGAGCATCGTCTCCGAGAACGGAAAATAGGTCTGTGGATTGCAGGCGTTTCTGGTTTCTTTTTCTTCTCCTTTTTTCTCGCACCCTTGTTGCTGGAAGAAGGCTCGGTGGGCGAACTTAACGGACGCGCCAACACCCTCGACTTTGGTTCAAAGGAAGGTTCGATGTCCTATGGGAACTCGCCGCAAGGTTTGACTCATCAACACGCTGATGGAACCATCCACCAACACGAACAGTTCACTTGGACGGAATTGGACCCTTACACTGGATTCATCTATGCATTTGCTGACGTCAACTGCCATCAAAACCATGAGCGTTCATGGGAGATTAACGGCAATCAGATGCCGGTATGCACACGTGATGTAGGGATTTTCTTTGGGATCATGATGGGTGGTGTTTTATTTTCACGCAATGCGTTCAATCGATGGACGGTTCGGGACACATGCCTGTCTTTGCTGCCAGATGATTGGATGGTGAGTGTCTACCAGCGGAATTGGCGCACCCTTGCATGGCTCGCATGCGGCGTTTTGCTTTGTGTTCCCTTGATCCTCGACGGCTTCACGCAACTGCTGACAGGGTACGAGTCAAACAACCTCACGCGACCGTTAACCGGTGCCCCATTCGGGCTTGGTTTGGCGATTCTGATCGGCGCCTCAATCGCAGCTCGTGCCGAAAAGTTCTCGACCGCAGGAGCGGTGCTGCTGCCCGGGAACGCAAAATTCGAACTCCAAACGAAAACCGAAGAAGAATGATCATGGAGGCGGCACTTGCCACCATGCAAGCAATTCTTCCACAGATGTTGGTACAGGGCAGTTTTCATGGCCACTGCTGAGCATTTCGAGGCGCTTGATGATGTCTTCGAGCCCTTTTCGAACGGCAGGTGGCGGGGCCTTTCCTTCGGCTGGCAAGGCAATTGCGGGTAGGGCCTCGCTCCAGTCCTCGCTAGGATTTGCTCTACGCCATGACGCTAACTGAGGCCGAAGCGGCCACATTGCAAGCGCTAGACGACCATAGCCCAAGCGCTCGTCTCGAAGTTTGAACACCTGTGCTTCAGCGAAAGGAACATGCGATTGCTGCTTGTGAATCCAACGTTCTTCTTCAAGCCATTTGACCAGCCGTTGAGTGTGGCGTTGCGTCACCATTCTATGTGGGCCAAACGCACGATGGAGCCTTGGGACCTCACTTGAACCGACAATCAGCGACAGCGTGCCGAGCACTGACCAGCATGATTGGGCATGGGGGGTCGCGGGAACATCGTAGGATCGTGCGCTTTCAAGAGGCCATTTGTCTTCAGCCTCCTGCATCCATTGAGCTGGCGAGCGCCCCGAGAGCCATCCGATGTGAATGGCCGTTCGCTCTTGCGGGGCACCAGGCAGTCGCGTCTGCTTCTGTACGTCCTTGACCAGCGTGCTCAGGAGGTAGCGATCAACCTCATCAGGGTCAACGTTAAGTGGCGCAGGTTTTCGATTGAAGAAAGCACGCAACACGCCTCTCAATTTATTCTTCAAATCATCAAGGCCGCCCTCATTGAGGATTGGACCCACCACGCAGCAGCGGTCGAATGGAGCGGGAACATGGATTTTCCCAGAAAGAAGGTCGTTAAACCCTTGACGGATTGTCCGTTGAATTTCTGGCGTTTCGAAGTATTCTTGCTTCTCGCTGGTCATTCTTAACGTCCCCGTTCGTATTCGCTTGATGGCTTTGTCAGGGTCACAGTCAATCCACAGCACCAAGTCTGGAATCATTGCTGCAGCGTTCATTTTTGTCACCTGACCAACACCCAAATTCCCAACGACGCCTTGGTAGATCAACGATGAGTGAATGTTTCGATCTGATATGACGATGTGGCCCTTTGCCAGCAACGGTCGAATCCAAGTGTGGGAGTGATCAAGACGATCTGCGGCAAAAAGACCGGCTTCCTCCAAAGGGGTTTTATCACCGAGTTTTACCGAAGTAAGTGCTAACTTGCCAAGTTCACTGTGTCGTCTTGGTTCGTGTGTGGCATGGACTTGAGGAAATGGGAATTCAGCAGCTAATTCCAGCAGAATCCTGGCCGCTTCACCCTTTCCGGAACCATCGCCACCCTCGACGCTGATGAGGTACATTCACTCACCGCCCACGTCGGCAAATTGTTCTCTTGAAATCATCAACATCACCATTCCAGCGAGGATTAAAGCGGGCCCAAAAATGATGAGGCCGCGGCTGAATAAGGCAAATCCAGCAAGGTATTGGGCGCGCCTGTAGTGCTTGGCCCTACGCGCTTCAACAGCGGCTTGCACACCAATCAGGCCTGTGAGTACCGTCAAAACACCGACAGCTGTGGACAACGCCACGGCATCTTCCGCATTCCATCCATCCTTGAGGACGATTTCGTTTTCTACGACGGTGCCGTTTCCTGGTTGCATGGTCACGGTTCGAATCTGCGCCCCATCTGGAATGAAGATTCGCTCGACAGTGGTGTAGCCTTCGAGCGTAAAGGTCAGCTGAAGTTCGGTGATGTCGATTGATTTGAACCAAAAATATCCATTCTCGTCGGTTGTTGTTATGCCAATAACTTCCTGCGTATCTCTGCTGATCAATTCAACTTCGATGTTCTGTACAGCGGTGCCTTCAGGTTCCAAAGCCACACCTGACACATCGACGTTTTCATCGTTTCCAATGACGCTGAAGCTGGTGATTAAGTCGTCAGGATTGCCCTGAAGGATAAGGCCACCCGATGCCATCCCGAGGATGCTGCCGACAAGGATGAGCGAAGCGGCAAGGGTTCGCAGTTGAGAGGCATTGGACCGCTCCATGGAAGCCATGTGTTCGTTGAAGTCATCGTTTGCTTCTTGAATCGCAGCGTTAAGGTCAGACTCATCGACAACGAGTTCCTCTGCCGCCACGGCTTGCCGTTCGATTTTGGCTTCTCTTGAGGCCTCAATTTGAGCCTGAACGCGGGCTTTGAGGGCTTTCCGGCGGGAATCGATATCGGCATCATTTGTCACCATCATCACCCCGCTTGTTTGAAACGGGTGTGTGCGCGGATAATACGCCTTTCCCTTCTTGTCCGCGCCCTCATCTTACGGCTTGAGGTCGACCGCTCTGCTTAGAATTAAAACGAAAACCAAGGCTGCGAGTAAACTCAACAGGGCAGCAGCCCCCATCCATACATACGTTTCGAGCGTTTCTGATTCCACGTCAGTGGCCGGAAGAACTGGCTCTTCTTCAACTGTTGTGGTGTTGGCTAGGGTGATTGTGGTTGACCATGCATCACTGCGAAGTCCGAGCTCAACCAAACGCCCAACATCCTCCAAGGATTGAGCGCTTACTTTGTCGGGTGTATCTTCGTGTGTGTGCCAATAGCCTCCAAATGGTTCAGCATCAGGTCCAAAGCGAATATCGATCAAGTCAATGGCGCGAATGCCATTGTTGAGGGCAGGTACATGGTCGTCGATGACGCCGGTGCTGATGCTCAAGTTGACCACATCACGACCAAACATGCCGTTGCAATCAGCTTTTGTCTCAACGAGACCAATCGCAGAAGCAAGCGGTGAGATGGTCGACCAGAGTTTCGCATCCCCGGGGTAGACGTGGGTCAGTTGCAAGAAGGCATCACCAACCATGTCCACCACAATGTAAGCAGAAGTTCGGTTCTTATCGTCGGCCGTTTGCCGCTCAACCCACGCTTCTGCACCATAGAGTTTTGAGGAATGGTTTTGATCTTCAGCATCAGTAAAGAGCAGTTCAACCTCATACGAGAGGCCCATTGAAGGAATCAGCCGACCAAGTTCGAGAAGCACGGCCACGCCGCTTGCTCCATCGTTAGCGCCGGGTATTGGCTCACCGGTTCGATTCACATCAGGATCGCGTTCCGCAACATCCCTGGTGTCGTAGTGAGCCACCAGAACAACACGAGGCGTCGTCAGTGTCTGCTCGACGGCAGAATACTTCGCCACCACGTTGGTGAACGTGAGGTTGTCCTCGGTGTAGGTGTGATTGGAAACTTGCCATTCAGTGAGTTGCTCGTGGATCATGCTTCGCAAGTCTGCCGAAGCGTTGGAGCCGGTGGTTCTCGGCCCGAGGTTCACCTGTTCGGTGATTGAGGCATTAGCGAGCGTTCCGTTGAATTCGAGCTCTTCTACAAACCCGCACGGCTCGACCGACTGGTAAGGTTCGCTCACGGATTGACCCTGGGCACTGTTTGGCACAGAAATCAAAAGTAAAATCATGCATAAAAAGGCCATTGAAGCCTGTTTTTTCGAAGGATGTACCGCCTTGGCCTGCGTGAGCATATGTGAAGCCTCATAGACCCAGTCTTAAATACCTCATTTCAAGTCGTGTAGTTGTTAAGCAGTAATGCGAATACCTGAGGTGTCATCAATGTCGGAACCGCGCTCCAACTCCGCCTTCTTCCTTGTTGCCATTTTGTTCATGGCTGCTTTCGTCCCAGTTTTGGCACCAGCAGCCGCTGAGTCCAACGAATCCGTCGAGCCTTTGCCCTATGATGCCGAAGGGATAATCATTGGAGATCTTTCCGAATTCGATCCGGCTGAAGGTCGGGCCTACCTCATGATGGAAGAAGAAATCCCAGTCGTTTCTGCGTTTTCTTTCCTCAAGAAGGCGTGGGTCGATGAGGGCCGGCCCGGGGTTGAAGACATGGTGATTGAACCCCAAACCTCTGCCCGTGCTGCTGGTCGAGCGTGCAACCCTCACGTTGTCAACGATCAGTTAACAGTGCCCACATCAGGTGGTTCCATCGGCGTTTATGTGGCAAAGACCACCAACACTGTTGCCTTCTTAGTGCAAACTGGACGGACCCTCTCCTCAACGGCACTCAACAACCTTGCGTCCTCTTGGGACAGCACCATTTACCCAACCATGACCACCTACTATGGCAAGGATTACGCTGATGGGAGAGGCCTTGCGCCCCCAGATGTTGACAACAACTGCCAAGTTCAAATCGTCATTTACGATATTGACGGCGCCTACAACATCGGTGGCTACTTCGCACCATCCTTGGCCAACGCAAGGGAAGCCGTGTACGTTGATTTCGCTGACGTGACCCTCTCTTGGGGCAAATCCATTCTTGCGCACGAAATGGAACATTTACTCCACAATGCCCAAGATCCATACGAAAATCTATGGGTCGATGAAGGCAACGCCGATGTGGCAATCTACCTCTGCTTTGGTGCCGATTCTACGCTCGTTTCTCACTTGAATCAATGGACTGCTTCCTCTGAACTCTCCGTTCGATGGTGGAACCAACGGTTTGCCGACTACGGTGCAGGTTTCATGTTTACAATGTACCTCGCCGATCACCTCGGCGGCGGCCCTGCTGTGCGCCAACTGGTTCAAGATTCAGCGACTGGTGGACTTGGTGTTGAAAACTTGGCCCTCTCGCCAGTGAGCGGTCAAAGCGGTATGCTCGGCCGGACCATGGGTGAGGTCTTCGCTAATTTTTCAATCGCAGCCGTCTTGGACTCAACCCAAGGCATCTATGGCTTCTCAAACCTTGATCTCACACCTACATGTTCGGCTGGTTCCTTCTGTCGTGTTCAACCCGCTGACACCAACAGTGATTGGAGCGGCCCCTGGTCCTCAACCGGTCATTCCGTCGAAGGCTGGGGCATTCGTGCGTTCAAATTCACCCCCGGATCGGCCTCACCTGCACCGCTAACCATGCGCCTTACTGCTGATGTGAGTCAGTTTGACGGGGTCGTGGTCAGTCAAGCCACCGCGGACGGACTTTGGTCCGTAACCGACCTTGATTTCCAAAACAACGTTGCTACTGCACTGATCCCTGGTTTTGGAAACTTAACCAACGAAGTTTGGGCCATCACATGGTATGCAAGCACCGTAGCAGACTGTGACTACACTTCATGTGGCTCTTCCTACCCTCAAGGCACCGTTGACATCGAAGCGGCACGAATCACATCGCCTGCAAGCCTCACGCTCAACACCGCAACGCTCAGCGATCGCGATGGCGATGGGTCCCCTGATACGGCTCAAGTCGATTTCGAAGTGTTTTCAAACGCTTTCTTCGAAGACCTTGACGTCACCATGACCGTTTTGGACGCATCAGGCACCACGGTCGATCAACTCACGAAGCGAGTTTCTGCTGGCGGCGGCACTGCGACAGAAGAATCCGTTTGGTTCACGGCTCCTCTCAACGGTCAGTACACATTCCGGTTTGACATGGTGGACATGATTGGTACAGCCGTCGACACCCTCACGACTTCGCCTCAAGTGCTGACAAACATGAAGCCAACAGCAAATGGTACCCTTGATCCAAACGCATCTCAAACATGGGAGAACGTGCAATTCACCGGCGATGGGTTCGACGCATGGGGCCTTTCCCTCGATAACAACTCTCTGCCTTACCTCGACGCTCCAGTTGCTTATGCGTGGAACTTCGGCGACAACTCCACCTCCGGGCTCAAATCTCCACTTCGGGCCTATGAGTCAACTGGAGTCTACAATGTGACGCTCCGAGTGATGGATCAGGGCAACACATGGTCGGAAACTTCAGTGATGCAAATCAACGTAAGTGACACTTCCCCTCCGATTCCAATCATCACAGTCAACAACGTCGTGATTGAGAACGAGATCAATATCTTGACCAACCAACTCATCCTGTTTTCAGCGGCTCGAACGATTGACAATGTTCCTTCCGATCAATTGGAATTCTCATGGGATTGGGGCGATGGAAACCTCGACTCCGGTTTTGGTGAATACGAATTCGCTCACGAATGGGGCGATATTTCGGGCACTACGGCGAGCTACAACCTCACGCTGACCGTATCGGATGGCGTCAACACCGGCATCAAGGAGATTACCGTCATCGTCAACAATCGAATACCATTCCAAATTTTCTCGGACAACCTCTCGACATACACCTACACTGCGCTCGTCATGCCAGACGTCTTTGCTGATGACGATGGGACGCTTGTGGCCTATTCGTGGAGTTTCCCAGACGGCGTCAATCTTGACGGGGGCTTAAGCGACCGAAACGACGACTTTACTCAAACCTCTTCCAACAGCGCCAACCCAATGCCTGCATGGGATACACCGGGGCTCAAGTCAGTTGATTTGTCAGTCATCGATGACGATGGCAGTGAAGTGACTACAACCTTGAGCGTGATGGTTCACAACCAACTACCAGTTGGTGATTTCATCGTGCGCACGACGGCAACCACAGGCTCTTCGACCATCGATTTCAGAGTCGAAGACGGCCAAGTCGACACGCCATACACCTTCGATGGAAGGGACTCATTCGATCCAGACGGCACCGTTGGTGATTCCTCCGATTTGACGTTTAATTGGTCCTTTTCGGACGGGACCTTTGGCGACCGCCCGCAAGTCACTCACTCGTTCACCGAACCAGGCACCCATAGCGTCACCCTCATCGTCTTCGATGAGGCAGGCGAAGCCAGCAGCCCTCGGATCATGACCATTGAGATGGCCAACCCGCTGCCGATTATCTCGGTGCGAGTCCTCGACGCTTGGATGGATGGCGAACTCGTAACGGATACTACGACCTTCGAAGAAGGCACAATGCCGGACATGTGGTCGCGCACCTTCAACGAAAACGGAGACACCTATGCAGCACCTCATATTCTGCTCTATTTTGATTCTGATGGCACCCGAGATGGTGACAGAATGTTTGAAGGAAAGTACATTCCGTTTGAAGCCGCATCCCCTGAGTGGAACGGGCTTGTGCAGTATTCATGGGACTTCGGAGACGGAACACCAATCGAGAACGCAGCATCCCCGTGGCACGCTTACACATTGCCTGGTGAGTACACAGTTTCGCTGACTGTTCGCGACGCATTCGGTACAGGTGATGTAAGCCGTGCCTCATTTACGGTCATTGTTGACCACCCTCCAATTATACACAACTTGTTCATTCCAGACGATTTGTTTTCAGGTGATTCTAACGCCTTTGGGGCTAATATTTCAGACCTTGAAGTGGATTTGGGGGTTGCCCTTTATCGCGACACAAACGTCAACGACGGCTCAATTTCTGATCGGGATGAATCCCTGAATCCAGATCTTGTTGTTCGATGGGATTTGGATGTCGAGGTGGACCAAGACGAAAACGGCGACCCCACGGACGATTGGGTTGAACCTCTCTCTGGTTCAGCGACTCGAGTTTCGGCCACTTACGAGCAACCCGGTGTCTACACGCTGAAATTGGAAGTGTGCGACGGATTGGGCCTTTGCGCCGTAATGATTCAAGACATCGAAGTCAATTCCCCGCCGACCGCTGCCCCTTCGCTCTCAGACTTCAGCGTGGAAGATTGGAAGAGTTGGGCGGGCGAGGCAGGCTCAAATCTGGCGACCTTTGTGGCGTTGATTGCTGTGGCTTTGATCCTTGGATGGTTGGTCATGCGAGAACCATCAGAACTTGAAGACGAAGCCAAACAGGCTGCGGAGTCTTACACGGATGTCGAAATGGTCGAAAGCCAAGGTGGCCTGCTCGGCATGGATCACCATGCACCACCGCCTGCGCCGGGGATCCTTTCGAAGGATGAACGACGAAGCGACGACAGTGGGTATGTTCGCCCGTTGCGCCGACGTGGCTGACCGCTACTACCTTCTACCTCCATGCTCAGCAACACATGGTGAGACCATGGGTGTACGTTGGTTTGGTGTCTTTTCGCTGACCCTTATCCTGCTTGCCCCATTGCTTTCGGCGGCTTTTTCTACGCCTCTTGTGCTGAATGCACAAGCTGCAGATCCATGTCAAGGCGATACTCAAGCCATTGAATGGAACACAACGATGCAACGTATGTCGGAAGTACCGCATTACTCCACGGGCTATTACCCGTATTATGACGATGATGTGTACTATGAAGACAATGAGGTGCAAGAAAAACCGGTCGATTCCGGTGAAGGTCCAGAGGAACCATGGATGTACCAACAAAACTCATGGAATTTACCTGTGCTTGAGCCCTTGGACACAAGCCATTACACAACCATGCTGGTTGGCAACGACAGCGTGGGAGCGCTTCGATTGAACCTTTCAGCAAATCACCGTACCACAATCTGCGTCACCCTTCAAGACACCAACGGCGACCCAGTTGTCGGTGATGTTTACCTCTTCACCAGCACAGAATACGACGCATATGTTACGTCTTACGAGTGCGCACACACATCCTCGTGGTACTGCTATGGTGATGGCGAATTGGAAGAAACCCTCAGCAACATTGCACCAGAATGGCGGAGTTGGAATCCTTTGGGATGGAAATCGTACCGAGATGCGCATGAATACGAAAGCATAACATCGGTCAATTTAGCCCTCAACCTCGATCGTCCCGAAGTCTACACATCCTTGTGGGGCGGAACGGATTGGCAGGATTTCTACTTGGTCGTTGACACATGGAACAACGTCCATGATGCGGATGCGGATGCACCGGGTGTCACCGTTGCGGCCGATGTGACGCTGGTGACGACCCCACGTTCGTTGATCCTGCCCTCTTACACCGTAGCGCTCGTGTTCATGGCCATGCTGTTGGGCGGTCTTGCTGCCCCATTTATTCTGAATGCGAGGTACATGAAAGCGGGTATGGGTTCAGAAATGCCGGCAAGTGGGCTTGTTCCTTCCTTGGAGCGCCCCGCAGATGTTCCACCCTTCCAGCACCACCAAGCAACGCTTCCACCCCCTTCTACGCCTGTGCCTGCGCATGGTTCATCGTCATGGGCACCTGCACCACCAGCTCAGCCCGAGGCTACAGATCCCCTGCCTGTTGATTCAACAATGATCGTGGCGCCGCCCGCACCTGCTGAGTTCGAGAAATCTTACGATGACCCGTTTGAGGTTTGAGTGCCTCAGTATTCCAAAAGGTTCCACGCTTCTTTGAGGTCTCGAACGTTGACGAGGCCTTTGTCTGAAAGTCGGAATTCATTGCGCATGGTGGCGTACACCATGGATTGATTGAGAACAGGTGCATGCAATCGTCCCCAATCGCCTCCATTCCCAAGGGCCATTGCAGCGAAATCAATTTTTTCAGTGCTCATGGCGTGTGTTGCTTCTACAATCTGCAAAGCGTCCTGGTGGTCGTTGACCGTGCCGCAGAACTTGACTAAGTCGCCGTTCTCAGCGTTCTCCTTGATCAGGTTTTGAATCTCTTCAGCGCTGGGGGTGCTGTCCGTGTCGTGGATGGATGCGACGACCTTGCATGAACCGCTCTTTGCAGCCTTCATGAGTTTTGAGCGGATTTTATCCTCAATCGAAATTTCAAGGTCCACCCATGTTGCTCCAGAGGCTATGCCTTGTTCAAGCACATCGATTCGCTGGTCTTCATCACCGGAAAAGTGCCCACCCTCGCGCACTGGGCGTGCTGCAAAAATGACAGGCAATGCGATGCCTTCTTTGAGGGCCGTGATGGAGGCGCCGACATCGATATCAGAAAAGTCTCGGACTGGCCATTCGTTGGCAGGTGGCATGGTCTTGGTGACTTCGCCTTCGTCGTTTTCGGTGACGGTTGGTTCGGGTCGACTGAGGTAAAGTCGGTCGAAGCGAACTTCGATCAAATCGGCGCCGGCAATCCCTGCGCGGGCTGCTTCATCGAGCATTTCTTTCACAGTTGTTCCTTCGAGGGACACACAAACCAAGGGGTCAGCCATAACTTTGCGACTTAGGCCCGCTTCTTAACGCTCTCGCATGTCATCGCTTAGGCCACCTCGCCAAGTTGGGTTTTTTTCTCGAGGTTTTTGCATCGGATTTTTATCCAAAATCTACGAGGTTGAATGGGCTGTTTGAAACCCTTTTTTGGAGGTTGTAAAAGAGCCAAATGAGGCGATTATTGCACTACCTTTATACCCCCTCGTCACAGGGTATTAATGTAGGGAGAAGTGAGGGCTTAAGAATCGAGGACTGCGCCGCAAATAATGCCGTAATTTACGGCGTCAAATGCGCCACGTTTAGATGTCAAAAAACCTCACGCCAACTCTCGCATTTGAGGAATTAAAAATGAGCGACGATTATGATGCCTCGAGCATCCAAGTTTTGGAAGGTTTAGAGGCGGTCCGCAAGCGACCTGGAATGTACTTGGGCGACCCCCACGACGGAACGGCGCTTCACCACTGCATTTGGGAAGTCGTGGACAACTCCGTCGACGAACATTTAGCGGGCCATACGCCCCAGATCGACATCGTGCTCAACCAAGACCATTCAATCTCTGTGAGGGACTTTGGCCGTGGCATCCCCGTCGGGATTCACAAGGAATTTGGCATTTCAGCAGCAGAAGTGATCATGACAAAACTCCACGCAGGCGGTAAATTCGACAACAGTTCATACAAAGTATCTGGCGGCCTACACGGCGTCGGTGTGTCTGCAGTCAATGCTGTTTCGGAATGGATGGACGTTACCATCCATCGCGACGGCATCATCCACTTCCAACGGTATGAGGCGGGAGTGCCAGTAGCGCCTCTTGCTGAAATCGGTACCTGCGATGACACGGGCACGACGATTGCTTTCAAACCTGACCTCACCATTTTTACTGAAGTCACAGAATTTGAATTCGATCAAGTCAACACTCGCATCAGTGAAACAGCGTTCTTGAACGCTGGGCTCAAGATTGTCATTTCCGATGAACGTGGCGAAGAGCCACATGAGGTCGAACATCACTACGAAGGCGGACTCAGCGAATACGTGAACCAGTTGAACGAACGCCGAGAAGTCATGCACGAGCACGTCATCACCATCATCGGTGAAAAAGTGATCGAAAAAGGCCCAGTCGAAGTGGAATTGGCCCTTCAATGGTCCGATGCGTTCAGTGAATCAATCCGTTGCTACACGAACATCATTCGAAACAAAGACGGCGGGACTCACATGGCAGGGCTTCGAACAGCTCTAACCAGCAGCATCAACACCTATGCCAAGAAACGGAACCTGCTCAAGGGCGATGCACTCACCGGCGACGATGTGAGGGAAGGTCTAGCCGCAGTGGTCAGCGTGAAGCACCCAGATCCGTCCTTTTCATCTCAAACGAAGGACAAGTTGGTCAGCAGTGAAGTGACGGGGATCGTCCAAACGATTGTCTATGAAAAACTAGGAGAGTTTTTCGAAGAGAACCCAAGCGTGGCAAAGCAAATTGTCGACAAGGCACTGCTCGCCTCCAAAGCTCGCGAGGCTGCTCGTAAAGCAAGGGATTTGACCCGCAGAAAGGGCGTTCTCGAAGGAGGGGGCCTACCTGGTAAACTTGCAGATTGCCAATCACGCGATCCTAGCGAGTGTGAAGTTTACCTCGTGGAAGGTGATTCTGCAGGTGGTTCGGCCAAGACTGGTCGCGACCGCCGCATCCAAGCCATCTTGCCACTGCGCGGTAAGATTCTCAACGTGGAACGCCAAAAGCACAACATCGCAAAGGTGTTCCAAAACAACGAAATCCAGACCATGATCCGTGCTTTTGGCGCTGGCGTGGGCAACAATCCCGATGACGAAGGGTCGTTCGACCCAGAAAAGTTGCGTTATTCCAAGATTATTCTCATGACTGACGCAGATATTGACGGCGCTCACATTCGCACGCTCATGCTGACCTTCCTCTGGCGCTTCATGCGCCGCGCCATCATGGAAGGCCACGTGTACATCGCACAACCCCCGCTCTACCAACTGAGCAAGGGACGCATCAACAAGTATGCGTTTTCGGATGAAGAGCGCGACGCGATTGTCGAAGAGTTGCGCGGCGACAACCCCAACACCAAAATCGGCGTGCAGCGGTACAAGGGTCTTGGTGAAATGAACCCCGAACAACTGTGGGCTACCACGATGGACCCCGAAACACGCACCATGCTCAAGGTTACCGTCAAGGAAGCTGAAGAAACAGATCGCATGTTTGAAATTCTAATGGGTGAGGATGTTCCTGACCGAAGGGCGTTTATTGAACGCCACGCAAAGGAGGTGACCAACCTTGACATCTGATGACACTGAAGAAACCCAAGAAGAAGAAGCAATGGCTCCAGCAGGCAACCTGCTCAACCATTCACTCAACCATGAAATGAAGACTTCATACATCAATTACGCCATGTCCGTAATCATTGGACGCGCCCTACCTGATGCACGAGATGGTCTCAAGCCCGTTCATCGCCGAGTTCTCTATGGTATGTTTGAAGGCGGCCACACTTCGGAAAAGAAGTACAGTAAATCCGCTCGTTCAGTCGGCGAAGTGATGGGGAAGTACCACCCTCACGGTGATCAATCCATTTACGATACAATGGTGCGAATGGCGCAAGAATTCTCGCTTCGTTACCCTCTGATTGACGGCCAAGGAAACTTCGGCTCGATCGACGGTGACCCGCCTGCAGCAATGCGATACACCGAATCTCGATTGGACCGCATCGCTAAGCACATGCTCGAAGACATCGAAAAGAAAACCGTGGACTTCCAGCCGAACTTCGACGATTCAGAGCAAGAGCCAACGGTTCTGCCCGCACGCCTCCCCAACCTCTTGCTCAACGGCAGCGACGGTATTGCGGTCGGCATGGCAACACGCATCCCTCCTCACAACCTCACCGAGGTTGCAGGAGCAATCCATCTGCACGTCAATCGTATTTTGGAAGAAGGCGAAGGCTCATCGATGCCCAACATTTCAATTGCGGAATACATGGAACACATCAAGGGGCCAGACTTCCCAACCGGAGCAACCATTCACGGTATCGACGGGATCATCGACATGTACACCCATGGAAAAGGGAAATTCCACGTCCGCTCCCGTTGCGAGGTGTTTGACGACAGCGATGGAAAGAAAATCATCATCACTGAAATCCCCTATCAAGTCAAGAAGGCTGACATGCTTGTGCACATTGCTGATTTGGTCAACAAGGGCACAGTTGTTGGTATTCGTGACATTCGCGATGAATCTTCCAAAGAAGGTATCCGAGTCGTAATCGAAGTGAAGAACAACGCAGATCCACACGCTGTATTGAACCAGTTGTTCAAGTCAAGCCGCCTCCAAGAGTCCTACTCTGCCAACGTGATGGGCATCCTTGATGGGCGCCCCGTTTTGCTGACCTTGCCTGTGATGCTCGACACCTACGTCAAGCACCGTGAAAGCATCATTGAACGCCGCGCTCAGTTTGACTTGGAGAAAGCTCAAGCTCGAGCCCACATCCTTGAAGGCCTTGTCAAGGCACAAGATCGAATCGACGATGTCATCGCTGCTGGTAAAGCCAGTTCAAGCCGTGAACAGTTTGAATCTGTCCTTCATGGGACCCAAACCATGCCGGGCATTGCGGTCTTCTCCTTTACAGAAGCACAAGCGAAAGCCATCGCCGAGCGAAGGCTCTACCAATTGAGCCGACTCGACGTTGAGAAGGTGCAGAATGAATACTCAGAACTGCAACTCAAGATTTCAGATCTTCAAGACATCATCGGTTCTCGGTCCCGCAGGTTAAGCATTCTCCTCGAAGAACTTGACGTGATGGTCGAACGCCACGGCGATGAACGCCGCTCTTACATCGACCCAATGCCGCTTTCAATGGACAGAGAGGACCTCATCGAAGAACGTGCAATCGTCATCTCATTGTCAGATGATGGATACATCCGCCACATGCCTGTTGAATCCTTCAGGGTACAAAACCGTGGAGGAAAGGGCCTGAAGGGCGTTACCACAAAAGACGAAGACTTCCCGAAATCAATTCTTACGTGCTTCAGCAAAGATCGCCTCTTGATCTTCACAGACCAGGGTCGAGTCTACGGTCTCAAGGCATGGGAAACCCCTATGGGTAGCCGTTTGAGCCGTGGAACACACATTCGCAACGTCATCGAACACATTCGAGAAGATGAACGAGTGGTCACCATTTTGCCGATCTCAAAGGAACTGCAAGAAGAGCCGGAAGGGCACTTCCTGATTTTCGCAACCCATGAAGGAATTGTGAAGCGATCGAAACTGGAAGATTACACACGCATCAACAAGAACGGAAAGTACGCATTGAAGTTCAAGTCCGCAACGGATACGCTCGTGGCTGTTCGCGAAGCTACCGATGAGGATCACGTGGTTCTTGTCTCCAAGATGGGGCGTGCATGCCGCTTCCAACCAAGTCACACCAAGACCGCTACAGACGGCACAGTGAGCATTACTGTCAAGGTTCAAGGCAGGGTTACCGCAGGTGTTCGAGGTATGGCTCTCAAACCCGGGGACGAAGTCGTCGGTATGATTGCCACTTCAAATGAAGAAACATCAGTCCTTACCTTGTCGAAGTATGGTATGGCGAAACGCAGCCGTCTAGGGGATGGAGAAATGCACGAGTTGGTCGATGAAAACGGCAACACTACCTTTGATGAGAAGACTCAGAAGAACAAACAATATCGGGACGGTTACAGAAAAACGAGCAGAGGTGCTGGTGGCGTGTTGACCATGAAACTGGATGCGGACCACGGCGATGAAATCGTTCGTGTTCACACCATCCCTGATGACCTCGATCAGTTGTTCTTGCTTACTTCCAAAGGCATGATGATACGTGTTCGTGCAAACCAAACCAAGGCTACATCCGGAAAAGCAACCAAGGGGACCCGTGTCATGGAACTTCGGAACAAGGACAAGGGAGGTTTCACCGACGAAATCATCTTCTCAGCCCGCTTGCCTTCGATCTTGGTCGAGGACGAATTCGATGCGATGGACACCGACAACGACGGTGTTGTCACACGTGAAGAATTTGAGGCTGCGAAAGCGGTTGAAACCATTGAATCCAGTGAAGAAGAGTGACGCTCTCACAGCGACGCCTTCAAACATGACTCCGGTTTGTGGTGGAACGCACGGGCCTGTCTTTGGGCCAGCAAGGTGATTTTACATGGATGAGCGTTCATTGATTTATGATTGGAATACTGTCGAATACGACATTGCACGAAACCCTGCAAACCACCCGCATGGTGTATGGTTCGATGACGAAACACTTCGCGATGGTCTACAAAGCCCCAGTGCACGTAACCCGACCATCGAGCAAAAACTCGAACTGCTGACCTTCATGGAAGACCTCGGCATGCAAAAAGTCGATCTTGGACTGCCTGGTGCCGGACCATACCATCTTGAACACATCGAGGCAATGGTTGCACACATCATCGACAATGACTTCAAAATCAGCCCCGGTGCTGCAGTTCGAACCCTTATGGGCGACATTGAACCGCTTGTTGATCTCCAACAAAAATACGGTGTCCCCATCCAAGCAAGTGCCTTTTTGGGCACAAGCCCAATTCGACAATACACTGAAGGTTGGACAATGGATAAGTTGTTGGCAACCATGGAAAAAGCCGTCTCGTACGCCGTCGACAACGATGTTCCTGTCATGTTTGTCACCGAAGACACCACGCGTTCCAAACCTGAAGATGTCAAGCAAATTTACCTCCGGGCCATGGAACTCGGGGCACGACGCTTGTGCGTCTGCGATACGTGCGGGCATGTCACCCCAAACGGCGTCAAGAAATTACTCAACTTCATCGATGAAGAAGTCATCAAAGACGGTGGTTACAAGCGCCATGAAATTGAAGTGAACTGGCACGGCCACCAAGACCGTGGTCTCGGTGTTGCCAACAATATTGCTGCAGTTGAGGCAGGGGCAGATGTCATCCACGGTACCGCCTTGGGTGTTGGTGAACGAGCGGGCAACGCTCCTTTGGATCAAACGCTTGTCAATCTAAAGTTGATGGGCGTGATCGATAACGACCTCACCAAACTGGATGCCTATGTCAAGAAGGCCCACGAATACATCGAAGTCCCGCTTCCACGGAATTATCCCGTATTCGGTGAAGACGCCTTCGAAACGGGCACTGGTGTTCACGCATCCGCCGTAATCAAAGCCATGAAAAAAGGTGATGATTGGCTAGCAGACCGGGTCTATTCAGGCGTTCCTGCTGGGGATTTTGGATTGAAGCAAGTGATTCGTATTGGCCATATGGCCGGTCGATCGAACATCATTTGGTGGCTTGAACAAAACGGCTATGAAGCGGAAGAGGATCTTGTCGCTCATCTGTTTGAAGTGGCAAAGAGCCAACGAAGGAACATGACCGATGAAGAAGTTCAGGCAGCCGTGTCCGACTTCAAAGCCTGATCACGATTCGTTTTCTTCTTCCGGCTCAGCAAAAGCATCTTCTGAGGCTTGATGCAAGGTCGGCTTTGAGCCAACCCATTCCGAATCAACACCGCCACCGCTCCATTCTCCATCAAGCGCAACTTCATCAATTTCAGTTTCTTCACGCCATACCTCGTCGTTTTGAGAACCGCAGACAAGAAACCTTCCATTGGTGTCGATTTGGTCTTGAAGCAGGCCAATATGCTTGGAAATCGGCAAAAAGTGACCCACTGGCATACCTGCTGCTGTGAAGGGGTTGGTTGCAGCACCGATGACAAGCCCATCTTCTGGAGCGACAATGTCCACGGTGAGGCCGGGGTTTGCGGGATCGGATACGGTTGCAATCACCTCGCCTTCACGCATGACTGAGCCAGAACTGACGAACATATCGAGCAGGCCACCCTCGCCGGAGCGCAACCAATGAGAGCCACTTGCGAGCATTCTGAACCTCGGACGATTTGGGTTGCCTGGAATCATTCTTAGCGACTTGAGCACGTTGATGACGCCTTGGATAGCGACGTTGACTGACTCATGGTCGAGTAAGTTAGCGCCACCTCCTTCGTACGTAATCGAAGGTATGTCGCTCTTCACAGCTGCTTTACGGAGTGAACCAGAAGGTGGTTTCGAATCCAGAATAATTTCGATGCCGAAGGTTTTCGCTAGAATGTTGGATCCTGGGTGGGCCAAATCCGCTCGGATTTGAGGCATGTTGGATCGGCCTCTTCCAGCGCTGTGGAGGTCGACGATAGCATCAACATCATTCAGGAGGTACTTCCAAAGTTGGGCTGCGACCCTCCGCGTGGTTGAGCCTTTGAAATCCCCTGGAAATTGCCGATTCAAGTCCCTTCCATCAGGGAAGTATCTTGATTTTGACCTGTAACCTGGTAGGTTAATGATTGGAACAATTCTCAACGTTCCAGCCATGTGCGTGGGGTCGAGAAGCCGGCCAAGGTCCGCAAAGGCATTTGAGAGAAGGTGTGTGCATGCAGCAGGCCCTGTCAACTCATCACCATGAACGCCGCCAAGGACGGTAATCGTTGGGCCCGGACGGGTGCCGTGAATCACGGTGACTGGAATTGGCCACGGGTCGCCTAGGTTGGTTTCGAGCAACGGTAGGGATACAGTTCGCATGGTTCCAGGCTTGATTTTCTTTCTATAGAAGCGAGTGTCACCCCAATCTGCACTCCGATCCCATTCGGGGCGGTCCTCAGATTTGTGGGCGTTCATTGCTTCTTGAATCGCAATTCGACGCCGTTTAGGGAGCTCATGCGCAACGCGAACTTTCGCCTTACGGGGCCCTTTTTTGCTTCCCATGGCCTTGTCAGTACCACCCCCCACATGAACACTGCGTTGTTTTCACCTCAAAACAGCAAAGAACACAAGTGCTGGACACCACTGGGGAATTCATGAGCGGCATTGGAGTTCAACGGCAATACGCACCCACCTCGATTTGCTTTGGCTGTGGACCAGCGAATGAGAAAGGCCTTCAAATCGAGAGCCATCGAATCGAGAATGGCTTGCGGATGGAATACACACCAGAATCGCATCACCAAGCTTTCCCTGGCATGATCAACGGTGGCATTATTGGTACGCTTTTGGATTGCCACGGTAATTGGACTGCAGCAGTTGCTTTGATGGATCAAAATGAAGAAAAAGAACCACCGTGCACGGTTACAGCTTCTTATTCGGTTCAATTAAGGCGCCCGACACCCGACAATACCCTGCTTCATGTGACAAGCCAAATCACCTCGATTGAAGGCGATAGGGTGCACGTCGAACTGCTCCTCGAAGCCGACGGCAAAGTGTGCGCTACGGGCAAGGGTCTTTTTGTTGCGGTAAAAGAAGGCCATCCTGCCTATCATCGATGGAGCTGAATGGCTCATGGTGCGCCCGAGTGCGGAAGCCAAAGCGGCGCTGCATCAACTTCGAGACACCGTCATTGAGGTCATGCGGGACATGCCGGTGTGGCTGGATGCACCGATCACCGAACTGGATTCAATTCCACTGGGGGTGCTTCGAAAAAATGCAACTCAACGGCACGGCGTCACGCGCTGGAAGCGAGGGACAGACCTCAACTCGATGCAGATTTCTGATGTTGAAGTGATCGACCTTCATCCCCAATTATTGAAGCCAGAATGGAGGGCCTACGGTGCGTTTGTCCTTCACCATGAATACATCCACGCTCTTGGTTTTCGAGGCCATGATGCGACCTTTAGGGCCCTTGAAGCGGCGTGGCCCGGACGCGCTGCTTCAAAACACGCTCAAGATTTCACTGAAACTTTGCGCCGGCAACGTGCGCTTTGGTTGTGGTTTTGTTCGACTTGCGAACGGTCATACCCAAGGCAAAAACCGTCGAAAGGGCGCTACCGGTGCCGGCAATGCTCAACCGTCTTAACCGACCAACCCAACACCCCGACGGGTTGAACGAAACCGCCATTGAGTTCAAGGCAAGAATGGCTTAGCGTTTTCATGGGCGGCGAAGCAGTGCGGGGATCAAGGTACCCTGCCTCGTTCTTCATCTTCCTCATGCTTGGCTTAATGGCCATGCCAATTGGTTTGAGTTCAGGCTCACTCACCATCGAAGACGGTTCGTTCTATCTTTCATGCGTGGAGGATGACGATTGCCTTCTTTCCCCCACACCGATTGGTGAAGAACTCATCAGCGAGCAAGTGTTTGCTTCACCTGCCCAGCCCAAGACAGTATCAATTGAATTTGATATGAGCCCCGTGCAATCGCAATTGGCCTTGCTTCCAACCTTGCTGGCGCGCATGGAAATTGACCTTCGGTTCACAGGTGATGCGACTGGAGCAGCCCGGCCCGCCCTCGATGTATCGCTCATCCTTGGCCAAAGCGTCACGGATTGGGAATTTGAAGCCCAACCAATCCCTGACCAAAGCCTGAACGAGCCAATTGTTCTCGTCGACGAACCTCTCAATTTGAACGGAAACCGTTTGCTGTGGCCCGATGATCCGGTGCGACTGCGTTTGACATTCGTGATCGACAGGCCAGGTGCATGGGAACTTCACATGCGAGGAAATTCCTTTATTGAAATTGATGTCGAGTGGTCGGAAGATATTGATGCTCGAAATTCTGATGAACCATCGAGCAGTCTTGAACCCAAATCCACAGAGTTTGAAACAACCCACGAGGGCGCTCTTGTGGAAAACGACAAAGATTGCTGGGCGTTTGAAGTTGAGCAGCACGAGGTTCTTGGTGTTCTTGTTCGATGGGAAGCCGTACCTATTGAAGTCGAACAAAGCCATGAACTTCCGGAACTATTCTTGCCCAGCAGTCGCCAAGCGCCCTCTCCGGAGGTTGTTGTCACCGAGGATGAAACATCCACGCGCATCACCTACAGATGGCGAGCGTTACCATTGGGAGAATACACCCTATGCTTTACCGGGACGGCAGAGAAATTCCAACCTTATTCATGGACAGGGCAGTTAGCGTTCGAAGGGCTTGGCCCGCTTGACCCAAGTGGCTTTACTGGCGTGTCATATTATCCAGCGGGAGCTGCTTTATTGGGCGACGAAGAAGGGGCAGTGGGCTTGCATGAGGCCACCTATGGGTTCTTGATTCTGTCCTTTTCTCTCCTTGTGTTGTTTGGAATCAATGCTTTTCGCCACTCAACTTCCAGTTCGTTGAGGTTTGGCGTATTCGCTCCAGGGGTGGTTATGTTGCTCATTGGAGGTGTGTTTCATCCCCTTTGGGCCAGTGCGGATGAAGTGCAGTTGGAAAACGAGTACACCCTCGAAGAACTTGTTGAGATGAGGCTTCAACAATTGTGGGATGTGTCTTACCCCGGCGTACCAGATCAAGTGCTCATCAGTCAAACAGGCGCCACATGGGGCATGCTCGCAGGTGAGCGGCTGCAATTGCGCATCGTCGCCGAAGAAGCGAGACCGCTGGACGATGGACGTTGGCAACTTGTCGTGCCTGAACTGGAATCTTTGCGCCTCGATGAGGCCATTTTCGGCCAAGTGGCAAGAGGTGGAGTCCAAACCACTGAAGAAGGGCTCTTGGAGGAACAAACGGTTCGTTTCATTTTACTCGCTGGTCGCTCATTGCTGCTTGATTTGTTGATGCTCGAGGGCCTGTTGATCGTTGATGAACAACCAGTGTCATCCGTATTTCACTTGGACGTAGAGATGGTTGAAGCACCTGCCACTGGTTCAGTGAGCGTCCCTGCGTGGGGTACCCGGCCCTCTTCGATATCGACGTACGATTGGGTGTTGCTTCAAGCCTCATTGTTTCCAGAACGTATTTCTGTCTCCCTTTGTGATTGTGACCTCGATTTGCTTGATGTTCGATTCACCGCTTCAGAGGGTTTTGATGCTTCTGATGTTCCAAAAGGGCTTGAACTCAGCAACGCTTCTGGATTGATTGAGGGGGCAACCCCTGTTGCATTGTTGGGTATCTTGCTGCTCATCACATCAGCCACAGTTGAGCAGCGTCGGCGGAAAATGGCCAAAAAGTTGGCCCAGCAAATGTTTGAATCTTCGGGTAAGTGGGTCTAATCACTTTCCTTTCTTTGCCTTCTTCTTAGCGTCCTTGACCACGCTGTCGCCGTCTTTGTTGGCGGCCTTAGCGACCATTTTGAGCGTTTCTTCTTCTTTGGAGGTGATTTCTCCGTCCTTAGAAGCGGATTCCATTGCTGCGTCGAGGTTCATCTTGGCAGCGTCTTTGTCTGTGATTCCAAGCATTTCCTGGAAGGACCGAAGTTCTTCAAGCTCTTCTTCTGTAATGACGCCATCTTCCCATGCAGCCGCATAGGATTCCATCAGGAAATCGCTGTAGGCTTTTGGGTTAAGGAGCACGTCACGAATGAGTCCGTGGTCCAGTCCCTCGTCCACTTCGGCCATTTCGAGGATTGCTATCGATCGGCGAATTTCCTTGACAGCCATGTCTTTGAGGCCGTGCCCAGCCCAAATTGCACCTGCTGCAACGACCGCTGCAGCAAACCAGCGCATGACGTCTGGGTTGACGAGTTCGCCTGGTTGAATAAGATGGAATATACCGAGGACTGCCATTGCAGCACCGCACATCACTTCGACCCAGTCATTCAAATCTGGTTCGTCATCGAACACGGAGAGGCGTTCTTCAACCATGGTTTCAACATCGTCGCTCATGATTCGGACAGAGAGGGGCAGGTATTAGGGATGTCGGATTGAAGGGGTTGAGGCGTTGTCCTTTTGGACTGTTGGCGCAGGTACGGGTTCATGGAGGGGGCAGAGCGAGCGGTTTCAGCGTTGGATTTGCCTTCAAAGGTCAGGGATTTCCTTGAGCATTCATGGGGCATCCAAACGCTTCACCCGCCCCAATACGAAGCCATGCCGAGTGTTTTGAGCGGCACCAATACATTGCTCGCAATTCCAACTGCAAGTGGTAAGTCGCTTGTTGCTTACCTTGGGATTATGAAGCGCCTTTTACTTGATGATGTTGGTTCGAAAGCGGTTTATATTGTCCCCCTCAAGGCGCTTGCCAGTGAGAAATTTGACGACCTCTCTGAACTGTGTTCGGCAGCCGGGTTGACGGTTGGATTAGGAATCGGCGATGCTTCAGCAGAGGCCAAAAAAATAGAGGAATGTGACGTTCTTGTTTGCACCTCAGAAAAATTAGATTCCTTGATGCGGAACCGGTCTGAGATGATGGCCAATGTATCGATCGTCATAGCGGATGAGTTTCACTTGATGAACGATGCAACTCGAGGCCCGACCCTCGAAATTAATCTGACCCGCCTTCGGCATTTGCGCCCGAAAGCGCAAATAATCGCCCTATCGGCGACGGTCGGAAACTGTCAAGATTTAGCGACCTGGCTGGACGCAACTTTGATTTTATCCGATTGGCGACCCGTTGCCTTGGAATACAGCACTTTTCATGACCTCCATCTTGAACCTCGGCTCGTGCAGTCCTCTGCCATGAGTTCTGACGGAGAGTCGTTGCAACCTCCACGCGATATTGAAGGCCCCAAATCTCATCCTACGTGGGTCGTTGTCAATGACACCTTGGACCAAGACGGTCAGGTTTTGGTGTTCGTGGGAACGCGCAGAAGCGCACAATCTGAGGCATTAAAACTTTCAAAACGGGTTGCGAAAAGGCTTGCTAAAGAAGATCCAGATCGCCTAAAGAAACTCGAAACCTTTGCCAATTCGCTTGAAGGGCGTCAACAAACTGCGATGGCAGAACGGCTGGCTACCGCCATACGAGGCGGTGTGGCGTTCCACCATGCAGGGCTCACCCACGGTCAACGAAAAGCCATTGAAGGTGCGTTCAAGGAAGGATTGCTTGTTGGTTTGACGGCCACACCAACCCTTGCTGCTGGCGTAAATTTACCCGCAAGACGGGTGCTCGTGCGGGACTTAAAGCGCTGGGACGATGGTATGAGCCGGCCTTTGCCTGTTATGGAAGTGCGCCAAATGCTCGGGCGAGCAGGGCGGCCAAAATACGATGCCTTCGGAGAGGCATGGGTCCTGTGCAAGGGGACCGATGGTTGGGCTGTAGCGGATGATGTAAGCCGACGGTACTTTTTCGGCCCTGTCGAATCCATCACATCGAAACTCTCCAGCGAGCCTGCGTTGCGCACCCACTTGTTGGCAGCGATAGCAACAGGCGGCTTTCGACATCGGGGTGAACTCGGTGATTTCTTCCAAGCCACTTTCCTTGGTGCTTCTGTTTCGCGCACCTACCTCAAGGAACAACTGGATCGAATGTTGGACTGGTTGGTTGCAGAACGGTTCATCCGCAGGGTGGGCTTAGACGAAGATTATGCAGCACGTCGTGCGGATCAAAAAACCGATGGCGATGAAGAAGAGGATTGGGACGATGAAATGCCCATTTGGGCCACGATTGCTCAAAACACCGGAGGCGTCGGGCTCCAATCCCCATCCCAAGAACCGAATGGCTCGCCAGTGAGAGGTGATTCAGCCTTCACCAAAGCCTCCCTCGGGTTCACACAAGCCACGGACTTGGCCCAAGTTGGCGGCTGGGGCGGGGAAGCTGGTGTGGATCATGATGCAATGATGTACGAGGCCACGATGATGGGGGAACGGGTCACGCAAATGTACCTCGACCCACTTTCAGCATCTCAGTTGCGGACGGGTTTGCGTCGCGCTGTCCGGCGCCTCGTTCGTCAAAACGCTCCTGTGACTGAATTCAGTCTTCTTCAACTGGCCACAACGACACCTGACTTCAGTTCGCTTTGGGCTAAAAACAGCGACATGGAAGCGAACTCACTTCTGTGGTTGAAAACCAATACCGTTCAAGAAGAACTCCTCACAGACATCACCCTTGAAGAGCGCCTTTTGGGTTATGTGAAATCAGCTTGGATGCTAGAAAAATGGATTGAGGAAGAGACACTTAGAGACATCGAGACCGATCTTGATGTCAGCCCAGGGGACGTCAATCACAGGGTTGACCTCATGGGATGGTTGCTTTCAGCAGCCCGTCAAGTGTTGCTCACTGACGATGTTTTTTCCGAGGAACATCTTCCCGAAATCGACCAACTCTCCATGATTATTGATGTTCTTCGTCAACGCATCCGTCACGGGTGTAAACCCGATCTGCTTAACCTTGTGAACATCAAGCATGTTGGCCGATCAAGAGCAAGAGAACTTTCGAAATTCGGGCTACGCACGCCACGCGATGTCTTGACCATGTCCAGGAAAAACCGGAATGATTTGCTAGCATTGCGTGGCTGGGGCCCTGTGTTGTTGGAGAAACTCATGGCTGAGGTCAAGAAAGTCATCGAGAAGGAAGAGCGCGCGAACCAAACTGTTTCTCGGCCAACCGTTCATCAAGACGATGTCCCACTTTCAGGCGAAACTCAATCGGATGATTGATACTTCAAGTGCTTCTCACAGGAGCATGGATGAAATGCCCTTCCCCCATTTTGTTTGGCAATCTGCTGAACCGCAGAAAGGGTCGGAGATGACGAAATTATTTCTTGAACATCGGCCAAACGATCGATGGGTTCTGGTCGGCCAAGGTGTCGCCCAATGCCATGCACAACTATGGACAGCTTGGAACAGCGCTGCTCGCCGTCAACGCCGAAACAATTCGCTTGCCCGTTCCTTTGACGCTGAATTCTTGAGGTACCTTTCTGGCACGCATCATGTGTCCGAGGCGTTCAAGCGAGCCGGAGTGCGCAATGGCGATTCCAATGGCTGCTTTCTTGTTTTACCCGCTTGGCAAGGGTTGGAGTCTTCCCTTCCAAACCCCTCTGAGGAAGAGATGCTTACCCTCACCAAGCAGGCCGACTCATTGGCGGCGAGCATGGAGGTGTTGCTCATCGAGAATCCTCTTGAATGCAACATTGCAGGTGCAGAGCGGCTCGGGCTTTCCATCGAGGCCCCTTCTTCACTGAACTGTGATGTTCTGGTTGGCCACGTTGTCTCCGCAGAATTCAATTCTTGAGAGCAAGATGGGCCAGACTTCAAGCACTGTTGCGTCCACCGTTGTCCATGGTGATGAGCGCTAGCCCTACCGACGGCCACCCTGCGGGAACCGGAAGATACCTTCAACAGTCGAAAATCCAGGCCGCCTTAGGTCATGCACAGGACCTCGGTGCTTCTTATGCAGAAGTTCGATTGATGGCGATTACAGACTCAAGCGTTGCGATTCGAGACGGGAAATTGGAACGTGCGATTCCAGGCCAAGAGATCGGCGTAACGATGCGCATTCTTGCAGATGGCGCATGGGGGGTCCATTCGACGACAGACCTCCAATCCCTGCCAGGGCAGGTCGAATCAACAGTGCGGCTCGCCAAAGCAGTGGCAGCACGACGGGCATCAAAAGATCGGCCTGTGGCGCTTGCCGAAGTTCCAATCTTGGAAAATGAAGTCCACTGGAAGCCGAAAAAAGACGTTCGGAATACAGACCTTGACACCAAACTTCACCACCTCATGACCCTTCATGACAGCGCTGCTGAAGACGAGCGCATCGTCTCTGTGACTTGCGGTTGGCACGACGAACACCTCCACACGGAACTCATGACTTCGGAAGGAATGAATCGAGTTTGGTCCTTCCAACGATCGTTGATCAACGCTACGGTTACAGGGCGCGATGGCGGGGACGTCGTTTCCTATAGAACCAGGCACGGAGGTGAGGGTGGTCTCGAAGTTATCGAAGATTGCGACCTTGGGGAACTCGGCCGAAACGCTCAGGTTGCGACCCTTCGACTTCTCAAAGCAGAACGAGCTCCTTCTGGGAAGTTACCGCTCGTTGCAGACCGGGATCTTACAGGCGTCTACATCCATGAAGCCCTTGGACATCCTTGTGAAGCAGATTTGGTCGCAGCAGGCGATTCTTGCTTGGATGGTAAGCTTGGTCAAACCATAGGCAACAGCATCGTAACCGTTGTTGACGACCCCACCATTCGAGGCGGCTATGGGGCTCACCCGATTGATGACGAAGGACTTGACACACGCGAAAAATGCCTGATCAAGAACGGCGTCCTCACCGAATACCTCAATCATCGAGAAACCGCACATCACTTTGGCATTGCACCAAACGCTGGTGCTCGCGCTCAAGATGGTCTGCACCACCCCCTTGTTCGAATGTCCAATACGATGATTCAAGGCGGTACACACAACGATTTGGATGAGCTGATGGAAGACATCGAATACGGAGTGTATGCTTGTGGCTCAAGAGGCGGTCAAGTCGACACCGGTCGAGGTTCATTCCAATTCGCCGCTCAGGAAGCATGGTTGATTGAAAACGGTGAACTTACCAAGCCACTCAAAGACGTAAGTGTGAGTGGACTTACGCTTCAAATCTTGAACGATGTTGACGGATTAACTCGAGATGCCCGCCTCGCTGCCCCAGGTTTCTGTGGTAAGGGTCAAACTGTGCCTGTTGGTGACGGTGGACCAATTATGAGAATCTCTCAGGCTTTGGTGGGATGATCATGCTTCCAGACGACGCAATCGATCGAATCAATGACGGATGCAGGACCATTGGCTCCTTCTGCACTCAAGAAGGCGTGGCCCAGTGGGAAGTCGTTGCTTACCAATCATACGGTCACCAACTTGACATCGAAGCGGGTAAAATTTCACTCGCAGCAGGTGGCGGTGAAGGAGGATATGGTATCCGTGTTGTCGAAGAAGGTCGCTTTGGATATGCGTACCTTGTCGATGTTGATGCTGCTCCAAACGCTCTCAAACAAGCCTTGGATGTGGCCCGAGCCTCCCCTTCAGTGGAAGGTTTTGTTTTGCCAAGCGCACAAGAGGCCAAACCTGTTTCTGGCTTGTGCGATCAGCGAATTCTTGACCTCGGTCCTGAAGACCTCTTGGAGCAAGCCGATGCGGTTTTGAGCGAAGTGGCTTCATTGGACGAGCGAGCCGTCGTCACCGGTGGAGGACTTGGCGTTGGGGCTACGGCGTCCGCACTCCTCTCAAGCGAAGGCATCGATTCTTCTGGAATCACCACTTCTCATGGTCTAGGGGTCCAAGTTTCAATCGACGCCAACGATGAATTAACCAGTTCGTACGAAGGCGATTCTGGCCGTCAACTGCTCCCAGATGTCCCTTCCTGCATTGCGAATGCGGTGCATTGGGCTCAGGTGACTCGTGGGCCGATTGAAGTCAACAGTGAACCGCAAGACGCACCAGTTCTCATGACAAGCGAGGGCTTTTCTCCTTTGTTTTCCATGGTGGTGCCCACCGCCGTGAGGGGGGACCGCTTGGTCCGCAATGAATCCTTTTGGTCAGGCAAGCAAGGCACCCAAGTGCTCGCAGATGACCTCTCACTCATCGATGATGGCCGAATGGACGGCGGAAAATCAGCCAGTTCCCGAGACGGTGAAGGCGTACCTACGAGCCGGCAAACCATCGTCGATCAGGGGCGATTGGTAGGCTCGATGTGGTCGACTCGAGACGCCGCTCAACAAGTTGCTGAGGGCCGCATTGAGGAAGCACACAGCACCGGTTCTGCAGTCCGTGGTGGTCATCAAGCTCCACCCGGAACAGGATGCAGGGACTTCGCAATGACGTCCCGAAACGGTGGCCACACCCAAGACGCCCTGTTGGAACGCATGGATGATGGTTACATTGTTCACAGCGTGATGGGCGCTCACACTGCAAACCCCACAAGCGGTGATTTTTCGGTGACCACCAGCACCATCCTACGCGTCGAAGGTGGCTCGATCTTAGGCCCGGTCAAACAAGCAGGATTGTCCGGAAACTTAGCACAAGCCCTCTCCAAGGATGTCCACCTTGGGGACGATGTCCGAATTCAAGGCTCCTATTCATCCGGGAGCATGCATTTGCCTGATGTTCTTTTAATGCAAGGGCTACGAATCAACCCGGCCTAAACAGGTTTGTTTTTGCTCGGTCTTTGAGAGGCTTGGAAAAAATCCGATGGTATTCTTTAAGTCCCGTCGTCAGTTCTATCTGTTACCATGGAGGTCAAGGGAGTGTATAGACTCAACCAATCCGCACGAAAGCCCAACGCCTGTTCTCCGTACAGGCTTCGAACGAAAACGCCTTACGGGGGGCTCGTCAATGTCTGAAAAATATGAAACGCACGTGAATGCCATTCTTGCTGAATGCCCAGAAGCGGACCCGAAAGAGGTCGCAGAGGCTTTTGCCAAGTACGAGACGGAATTCTACATTCCGCCCCAAGATGCAATGCGTTCCATCCTCCGACGATTCAAAGGTGAACAATCGGTTCCATCGAACCGCAGTCCATCTCAAGGCGCAACAGCTACGCCCCGAAACACCAAGAAAGTCAGCAAGTTGAGTGAACTCAACGGCAACGACAAGGACATCGAGATTGAGGTTGAAATCATCTCGCACAACATGCGAGAACAAACCATCCGTGGTGAACAAAAGCAAATTGCATTTGGACTCCTCGAGGATAACCCTTGGGAAGAAAAGGGTGAGAAAACTCGATGGGAATACAAAGACTGGGGCCCAAGTGCAAACCTCGCTCCGGGTTCAATCGTCCGAATCGAAGGCGCATCTGTGAACGAATACCAGGGGCGTATGTCCCTCAACATCAATCAATCAACACGAATTGCCGTGGTACGAGAAGGCACACGCCCTGTTGTAGCTCCCGGTGAGCCCCAAGAAATCAATGGCCTTCCAGCAGATGGCTATGTTTGTGTCGTTGGGCGAGTTCTAGCCTCTCGTCCAGATCAAATCCACAAGAAGGACGGCTCAGGTTCAATCGATATCATTCGTGGACGCATTGCAGACGAAAGCGGTACGATTGGCTTCCTTTCATGGGAGCCGTTCGAACATGAAGTTGGTAGCCTCCTCAAGATTGATGGCGCTCAAGTTCGAACCTTCAGGGACACACCAGAATTGAACTTCGGGCGAACCACCAAGGTTGAAATCTTCCACGACAAAAACTTCGCTAACGCAGAATCCTTGTCGCAACAAACCGTCTTGACCATCTCGCAATTCCGCGATGGCGCTCGAGATGTCGATGCTGTTGTCCAAATCACGGAATGGACCAAGCGTTCATTCACGCGAGACGGCGAAGAACGTTTCTTGTGGTCCGGTCAAATTGCAGACCCCAGCGGCCGATGCCGAATGAGTGCATGGAGCGAATTACCAATCACCGATGACAAATTGCCGATGACTGTTCGTCTGAAAGGGGTTCGAGTTCGCGCTTGGCAAGGCATTCCTGATGTGACGGTGGACACCATGGACCAGGTCGAGATGCTCGACGCAACGCCTTGGGATGATTCGCTTGATCTTAGCAATCACACCGCAGAAGTTGGCCTCCACGAATTGGCCACAGGGGCAAGCCGGGTCGGTGTCTCGACATCGGCCATTTTGGTCAGTGTTCGAGAAGATTCTGGTTTCATTCAACGGTGCACTGAATGCCGAAGGGTGTTGCGAGAGGGCGCTTGTGCAGAACATGGACCAAACGATGGCAACAGCGATGTTCGCTTGCGGATGGTCCTTGACGATGGGCAATCAAGCATGTCGCTTTTGACAAATAAAGAGGCCACTCTTGGTTTGCTTGGCATGGATGAAGAACAGATGAAGACCGCCGTGGACAAGGACGGGCAAATGGCCTTTGTTCAATCCTTAAGAGGCCTTTTCTTAGGCCGAACTGTGCAGGCAACTGGAAGAACCATTGTTGATGAACAGGGCGCTATGATGCTCGCTGATGGAGCAACCGTCGTCGAAGAAGACGCTGGCATGCTGGCGACTGAATTACGCGCTCATTGGGGGGTGGCTTGATGCAATCCGGTGGACGAGCACGGCGACAACCCGCATGGCACATGCTTGCATCTGAGTTCAGCGAAGCAACGCTGAATGAGAAGGGTTCGGGCGAATACGATCCGTCCTTTGTCATTACAAAACTCGGTGCTAAGGTGAACCGTGTCATTGTTGCAGGTTTGCTCGAACGGCTTGAAGTTCGAGAAACTTCCAACGGTTCTACGTTGTACCAAGGCCAGATGCGCGATCCATCAGGATTGCATTACTTCTCTGTTGGCGATTATGCATCAGAATCAATGCGAGAGCTCACCCTTTCTTTGGTTGAAAAAACTGAGGTCGGTGAACCAGTGCTGTTGTTGATGACGGCGAAGTCTCGGTGGTACCAAACTGATGAAGGGGCTGTCTACACATCTTTGAGGCCTGAAGAAGCATGCGAGATTGATGCTAAAACATACGCACTTTGGCTCACCCGTGCTTGTGAAGGGACCTTGCGACGAATGAAGATACACAGTGATTCGTTGGCGGCTGAACCCACGCAAGATGGGCTCAAGGCAGCCGGCGTCCCCGATCAAATGGTTGATGGTCTTCTCCTCTCGAGGAACCATTACGGTGAAATTGATACTGAAAGTTACACTCTCAACGTGATGCAAGCACTTGATATTGCGGAAGGAAGAATGGAGGCTGCAAGCCAACCTGCACCCCCGCCGCAAGCTCAATTGGATGTTGAAGGCTCAGATTCCGAAGGTTCTGATGACGATGTGAAAGAAACTCTTCTTGCCATCATCGGTCAACTCGATCAAGGCGATGGGGTTGACTTCGAAACCGTACTTACTAACGCAGGTGCGCGTGGAATCGACCGACAAATAGCGGAATCTAAATTGGATGAACTGTCAAATGAAGGCACCCTTCACGAACCCCGCTTTGGCTGGTTTCGCATCGTTGCTTGAGTTGAATCTCCCCCAACATTGAATACCTTCTCAATGCGTGGGGAGAATAGGGGTCAAGTGCATGGCTGGAACAGATTTCTTTATTCGACCCGCAACGGGCACATCGAGCGCAGATTGGGTACGGATTCCAAATTGTGACCTTCACGTTCGATTGACACGACGCCTTACACGAACCATCATTCGCGGTGAAGAAGGCGATAATCTTCACGATGAAGGCTCCGAGTCGACCGTTTACACCGTTAAGGGTGAAATTAGCCTTGAAGATTACAAGCGAATCCTAAGCATGTTCCGAAGCGGACAGCCTTACATTCACGATCCGTTTGAAGAACGAGACGTCAAAGTTTTGTTCTCTGCAATGGAATACGAAGGCACCACTGAGGCCTTCATGTTCGAATTAATTGAAGACACTGTTTGAGGTGAAATAAATGCGGAAGTTAGACGAGCAGAGAGAAATTCTCTACGTCATTCGCACACTCGACGTTCTCATGTCATCTGGTGTTGGTCTTGAGGCTGCCATCCATACCGTTGGAAGTGGAGGTTATGGCGTAATTTCCGAAGACTTCTCATCGATGATGAAGCGGTTGAGAAAGGGCACATCCCGTGGTCTTGCTCCCGAACTCAAAACCATGCTCAAAAAAGCGGAATCTGAAGGATACCGCCGTTTGCTAAACACGATGTACTCCAACGTCACTCAAAACACAGACATTGTTGAAACGCTGCGAAAGCAAGGCGTCCGAATGGAGAATGAGCGGACTGAGGCCGTCAAGAAATACATCGAAGAACTTGGCGCTGTGCCTGAAACCCTTCTTTCAATCGGCATGATCGGACCAATCATTCTTGCCATCGTTGGGCTCGTTCCACAACTCCTAGGCGACGGTGCAGAAGCAATCGTCGGGGCCATCGACCAAGGCATGATCAACTCGGTTGTAAAAGGGGGACTTGTCCTAACCCTCATCGGCATGATGATGATTGGGTTAAAGGCCCACACAAAAGATCCTGGATTGTGATGTTATGCTGTTCGGATTGCTTGAAACATTCAACGATAACCCGTTGTTGCTTTACCTTTCCGTGATTGGTTTAGCCTGCGCAGCGGGAGGCATCCCTCCAATGCTTGAGCGCAAAAGGCGCCGTTCTATAGAAAACGCACTCCCGGGTCTGCTCGAAGGCTTGTCGGACACAGTTGGTGCTGGCCGTGGTATTCAAGAAGCAATGATGGAGCAATCGAAGAACATCCAAGGGATCCTTGGAACTCTTCTTCTACAAACTTTAGAAGAAAGCCATTCTTCTTCCTTCGAAGCGGCGCTTTCCGCCTTTGCTGCTAAAACTCGATCTTCACAGGTTCAACGGGTAATGGTCCTCATTGAAACGGCCATCGAGCAAGATGCGCCCTTGCAGCAAATCCTTGCCGACCTCTCTATGGATTATGAACGACTGAACGACCTCATGAACACCCGTGAACAAGAACTTCTTGGCCGCGGTCTGCTGATTGTCATGTTTGTTTCAATTGGCTTGCCTGTGCTCATCGCATTCATCGTTGGTCTCTTTGCTCCTGCTAGCAGCGGGTTTCAAATCGACAGTTTCAATCAAACCTTTTCACTCTTCTTTGGCGCAGCCTCGGCAGTCGCACTCGGTGTATCCGGGCGAATGTTGGGTCGGTTCAAGGATGCGCTATGGTGGATGCCGATGTGGGTTGCCCTCTCTATGGGACTTTACCTCGGCGCAGTGGTGATGATTGGAGGTTGAACAATGGCTCAAACAATTCTGGAACAATATGGCTTAGTGACGATTTACACCGAAGGCAACCACCCTTCACCAATTTACCATGTCGACGGGTCGGCAGAGCCGAACCCTCATGGCGATCTACAATTGCTCCTCACCGACGACAATTTGGAAGAAGTGATGTACAATGGAGGGCAACAAGAAGTTAAGGTTGCTCACCGAAAATATGGGATGTGCCGTACAAACCTCATCATCGACAATGAATCCGGCCTACAGATTGCCAAGAACATCGCTTCCTACACCAACGTTCCACTTGGCGATGGTCCTGGCATGGTGCCAATATTCGATGGCCGCCTTCATGATGGTTCACGTGTGAACGGTACAATCCCTCCAGTGTCCCCTGATGGGCCAACGCTTACCATTCGTAAGTTCAAGGAAGATCCATTGACCATGATTGATTTGATTAAGTTCGGGACTGTCAACACCCGACTCGCTGCGATGATGTGGGTTTGGATTGAGGGGCTTGACAGCCGCCCAGCCAACTTCGTGATTGCGGGTGGTACGGGCTCAGGTAAGACCACGACCCTCAACTGCTTGGGCATGTACATTCCATGGGACCGACGTCTTTTGACGGTAGAGGACACCGCTGAATTGCAAGTTTATCACGACCACTGGCTGCGCATGGAAACACGAAGAGAACGCCCCGATGGAACATCCGAGATTGACATGAACGACTGTTTGAAATCAAGCTTGCGTATGCGTCCAGATCGTATCATTGTTGGAGAAGTACGTGGACCAGAAGCAGCAACATTGCTCACAGCAATGAACACCGGCCACGACGGTTCATTTGGCTCTCTGCACGCAAACACGGCACAAGAAACGGTAACCCGTATGATTAACCCTCCAATGAGCGTACCTCCAATCATGCTCAGTGGGCTCGACCTCATCATCATTCAAGCTCGGTTGCACGTCAATGGGAAAACCGCACGTAAGATCACCGAAGTCGCTGAGGTCGCAGGCATGGAAGGCGACAAACCTCGCTTGAACATTATTTGGAAGTACAACGCTGCCACCGATCAAATTGAAGAAACTGGAATTCCATCGAAACTTCGTGAAACAATCTGCAAAGCAGCAGGCATATCTCCTGATGTTTTTGAGAAGCACGTTTCTCAGCGAGAAGCAATTCTTCGCGATATGATTTCCCGTGAGATAAGCGATATTCAAACGGTTACAAAACTCATTCAGAGTTTTTACGCAAGCCGTTGATTACCCTCGCAGCCTTGCGAGGAGGTCATCGATGTGGTCGATTTTACTCCGTGCTGATTTCAACCGGTCTGAGGCGTCTGCTACTGATGCTGCAACGACCATTTCCGGTTCTTCCACAGTTGCTTCATCAACCGGCTTGAACGCTGCAGCAAGCGCTTTGAGTTCGGATACAATGGCATCGACTTGTGTGTCTGAAATCATGATCCCTGGTGCGATTCGAGGTATCTCCGATGGTGAGATGAAGCCGAGTTCAGCCCCGATGATTCCTGCACATGCTAGCACCCTTGGGCGCAGGTCCACGGTATTGACTTCGTAACCACGAGATTCGAGGAAGCGGATGACAAGCACTTGTTGCGGTTCTGTAAAGGTGCCCTCACTGCTTTCGAGGATGGTTTCTACGAGCTCTTCAAAGGCTGAAATATTCCGTTCAAGCCGGTCGATGGTGCTGCGCTCAGTTTGGCTGAGATGAACAGCACCATGCTGGAGTATGCGTAAGATTCGGTTGCGTCGTGCGATTGCCGGATCTTGTAGGGCTTGAGCTTGGTTGATGTCCACATGCAAGTCAAACAAAGCATGCAACCGACCAGAGACGCTTGGGATACTCAAGTCTAAGTTCATGGATTGCCCGACTTCTTCAAACGCCATTCTTGCCTTCACCAAATCCCCTTGGTGTGCTGCGAGCGTATCATCAAGTTGGCCTCTCAATCCCTCACGGGTGTTTTCAAACAGGCGCAAGGCTTCTCGCTCCCTCCACGAATTTGGCATGGTGTGCATGGCATTTTTCTCCGCTTGAGAGCGGAACTCCAGATCCATCAATGTGGTCCGGATTGAATCTTGTACTGCTTTGATTTCAGTTGCGAAGCCGTGCCCTTCCAAACTGGCAATGAACGCATCCATGTCGGCGCTCTCACTGGTGGTGCTCACGGCAAGGAAATCTCGCCCGGCGGCTTCAACTTCAGCAAGCCTTGCCTTCACTTCCAACAAAGCAGCCTCAACTTCGAGGGAATGCTCTCCCGGTTCCTCAATGACAGCGACTTGAATCATCGAAGGTGTTTCTTCCTTCGACCTCTGTTCGGCACCGCCATTGCGCAGTGCTTCGTCCAACGCCGAAGCGATCGGGGCTTTGGAGACTGGAATCCCTTCTTGGGCAAGTTCGGTTCGTAGTTCAGTTTCTTCCTCAAACGTCCATCCTTCGGGGTGCTCAGAAACAAAGGATTCGACGGCTTCGATCACTGCCTCATGCTCAAGTGGAGCAGGTAACACGCTCTCAACCGATGGCGTAGGTACTGAGCGAACAGGACTCGGGAGTGTCGTTGATTTGGCCCGTGGTCTTCGCAGGCTCTTCTTGACCTTGCCCCATCCCCCATCTTGTGAGGCAAGCACTCCAGCCACTCGGACCAGGAGCGCCTGTTTTGCTCCCGAGAGAGGCAATTCTAGAATTTTACACAGAGCGTGGAGTTCGTCTCTGGTCATTGCGTCAAGCGATTCAGGGAGCAGACGCTTCGCATCATGGTTGAGGTGGAGGTAGAGCCTCTGCCTGCGAGCACGAAGGGAACCGGACTTTTTGATTCCAAAAACACCCAGCAGTTCTCCTAATTCATTGTTCATCAAGTTCCGAATGCCATCGGGAGAAAGGTCCCATTCCTCTAAAATGAGGTGTTGGATGAGCCTTGCTCTCAACGTTTCTACCGACCCTGATTTTGGGAGGTTGTATGCGATTGCAATCTCCTTCAAACCGTCAAAGCGAGCTTGATAGAGTTCGGATAAAAGTTCCCCCTTGTCCACCATCACAGCACCTTCCTTTGCGTTTCGACTCAAACGAGTATATGTGCCTTCGCCGTGATGTTGAGTTCAAACGAGCGTTTCGAAGCCTGATGAATGCTGTTCAAACCCCAAAGAACCTGTTATGGTGCATGAATGGGAATGGCTTCAAGACCTGTCGGCAATTCTGGTAATTCATGGGCAAGACCGTCAAGGCCACTAAGATGGGTCTGAAGGACGCACACGACATGGTTGATTCCCTAAAAGAAATGATTCAATCCGATCTGCGAAAGCAGAAATCCGGGTTTGAAGACGCCCTCTCTTCACGCTTGCGTGAGGCTGAAGTGGTCATTCTTGAATCGGCCAAGGCCAAACTAGCCATCGTCGCAGGTGTTGGCCTGATGCGAAAGGACCTCGATCGGGCCCAGCGGAAATTTTCGAAAACGAACGATGTGGAGGAATTGAAAAACACACTCATCGACCTCTCGATGAACTTAAAGAAACTGAGAGAGACAAACAAGGAAGTTGTTGCTTCCTTGAGTTCTGTCCTCAATCCAACGCTGTCTGCTGTTGAGGTTGTCGAACGCTTTGCTTCGGATCTGCAGCGGTCTGCAGGAACTTGGGAACGTCATGGCAGAGAGATTGACGATTCAATCATGGAACTGTGCCAGGACAATCAACCAGCGGAAATGGTCGAGTTGGAGAAGTACATCGAGCGTCAAGGCTACAGCGTTTTGCTGGGCGATGCTCACTCTTCTTCGGAAGAATCAGAGTGATCCTCGGCCAAATCGAGCAATGGTGGGCGGGCCATACTGAACTCATCGGGCAGACCGATGTGTTGACGTGGGATTTCATCATGTTCTGACAGCATCATGTCGAGTAAGTTTTGAAATTCTCGAAGGACATTTACCATGCCCATGTGGCTTTCTTCAACAGGGCATACACGCTCTGCACCTGCGGTGACTGTGCCGTGATGATTCAACGTCTCCATCCGCATCTCAAGGCGTGGACCAGGCGTTCGAATTCGCTTGTCGATATCGAGAACTCCTTCCAATGTTTGCTCATCGTTCGATCGATTTGCTTCCCTCAAAATTGCGGCAATCTTCCGCTGTTCCACAAAAATACCCGTAATGGGATGCAAAGCCTCGGGAATAGATGCCAAAAAGGCAACTTCCATTCGATGAGCAATGTACGCTCCGTTGTCGCACATCACCTGAACGCTCGCACTCGGAAATCCATTTCTGGCGACGAGCAAGGTGAATCCGTGCAAGGGTGGAGGGATGAAGTGAGTGCGCTCTGGGTTTTCACGTTGCAATCCAAGCGTATGGCGTCTAGCCTTGAACTTCAGTTCTGCATGCACGCCTCGAGCAACGATATACCCGTCCAAAACTTCGTCTTGGCGCAACTCTTCGAGCCAGTGAGATCGATCTTCAGGGGCTAGCGCAGCGTAGGCTTCACCCTTGGCGATGGATTCGGCAAACGCGTGGCTGTCCATGAGGGTAAGGTCCGCTCGCAAACGCCGCATTTGTCGGCGAAGGAGTACGCTATCGCACACTACGATGGCTTTCGACCTGAGGTATTCTGGCTTGTCTTCGGAAACCAACACCCATGTTGGTTCTCTGCGGGGCAGAACTCCGACAACGCTCAATCCCTCATGCGACAAATCCTTCCATTGATGAGCGCTCATTGCCAACAAGTCGCCATGGCCACCTTGGAGGTTTTGAATTGCGCCTTCCATGTGAGGAACTTGCTTCATGATGAAGTCAAAGTGGGTGCGATTGGTTTCAATCGTTTTTTCGATTTGACGGCGCACTCCGTCCCCGTTTGAGGGGGTGGTGAGGACCTCAAGGCGTACCTTTTCTGTCATCATCTCACCTCGGCGAGGATTGCTCCTCACATTACAAGGGCGTAGACATCCGGTTAAGAAGGGCACCGTTGTAGGCAGAACCGTGGCGAGTGTTGAATTGGAAGCAAGCGACCAACTCGAGGTCATGCGTCTTCACGTAGACGCAGCACTCGAGGCCCTTGTGGAGGAAGAACTCGCCAACGGTGCAGGTCAGGTCGCCCACCTCTGTGCCTCAATGCTGCTCGCAGGCGGCAAACGGCTGCGACCCTTGCTCATTCTTTTGGCTCATGAAATTGCAGGAGGTGAAGATGCAGAGGAAGTTATGCCTCTTGCGCTTGCCTTTGAACTGATTCACACAGCCACGCTTGTCCACGATGACATCAACGATGAAGCCGCATTGCGCCGGGGTGTCCAAACGATCCACACACAAGCAGGCCTCGCCAAAGCCGTCATTGCGGGGGATTGGTTGTTCGTTCAAGGGTTCGGACTTGGTGGTCGGTACGAGGAAAACATCGTCCGGTTGATGGCGAAGTGCTGTGCCGATATCGCAGTTGCAGAATTCCATCAACTCGATCATGTTCTGAATCTTGCAACTTCACCAGAAGACTACCTGGCCATTGTTCGGGGTAAAACCGCAGGACCATTTGCATCGGGTTGCCAAGCTGCAGGGCTTGTGGCTGGACTTACAGAAGCACAGGCATCAGGACTTGGTCGGTTTGGTATGGAACTTGGTGTTGCGTTCCAACTTGTTGACGATCTGCTTGATTTGCGAGGTGATGAACGCATGGGTAAACCTCGCGGTGCCGATGTTCTTGAAGGGAAAATGACCTTGCCCTTGATTCACGCTCTCACCCTTTCGCATGGCAAGGAACGAGCAAGACTTGCAGACATCATCGAACACTTTGATGACGGCGATTTTGACGAACTGATGTCTCTACTGAACCGGTCAGAAAGCCTCACATACGCAGAATTACTTGTACGCACCCACCTCGAACGAGCGGTGCTTGAACTCAATGCCTTTCCGGACAGCCACGCCAAGAGATTGATGCTTCACGTGACCACCTACGTCATGGATCGCCACCTATGAGGGAACACAAATGGCGCGTAAAGAAGTAAAACACCGACAAGTCATTGTCATCGGAGCGGGTCCTGCGGGTGCTGCTTGCGCTCAACGCCTGGCCGAAGAGGGCGTGGATGTGTTGATGATCGAGCGACGTTCCATCATCGGGAATCCGGCTCAATGCGGTGAATGCATTCCAAATTGGGGCGAAGTTGTAGGCACTTTTTCCAATCTTGATTCACACGACTGGCTTTATGATTACTTCCAGTTTCCCGATCGTGTAAAGTTGCACAACCTCGACAACATGCGAGTGTTCCTACCGTCTGGAAAAGCATTCCATTTCGAACTTGACGCATTTGCGGGGCATCGTTTGCACTTTGATGGATACCTGTGTGACAAAGCACTGCATGCTGGGGCAGAGGTGCAAATGGATGAGGCATTGACTCGCATTCAACACCAATCAAAACTCAAGCGTGATGTTTTGGTCACCACCAAAGGCCGTTACACATTCGATTACCTAATCGATGCAAGCGGTTCCCTCGCCCATGTTGGTCGTTTGCGACATGGCGAAGATGAGGACTATAGACCAAAGGACCAAGTTCCGACAATGTACGCGCAAGTGCAAGGTAATGTACCTGAGACCTTCGATGTGTTTCTCGGTTCAGTCGCTCCGTCTGGCTATGCATGGATCATCCCCAAAGGCCCAGATACCGCTAACGTAGGATTGGGCGTGCGTGCTGGGTACCTCAAAGGCAATCTCAAGGAACACCTTCAGGCGTTTTGCGATGAACTCGGCTTTGAGGTTCTTTCGTGGGGCGGCGGCTGGATTCCAATGGGTGGGCCAGTCAAAACAATGGTCGATGGCACAACACTGGCCATAGGTGATGCGGCTGGTTTGGTCATGCCAAGCAATGGGGGCGGTATTTCACAAGCCATCATTTCTGGTTGCTTTGCAGCCGAAGCAATCCTCGATAACTTAAGCAAAGGCACCCCTTTAACGGCCTATGAAGATCGATTGCGAGCCTCAATGGGTAGGGCGTTGAAGAATTCACTTCGGACCAAAAACTTCGGCTACGCCTTCTTCAAAGGCGATTTGATCACGGAAGGAATCCTCAGGGTGTTAGGTCCGATTGGCGGCATCAAAAGAGCGATGGAATGCGATAAACCCGTCTGGCTGTTCTAAGGCGAAATCAAAAGCCATTCACTCGGCCGGTTTTGAGCGGTTGGTTCAAGTCCCATCGTTACCACACACAGTTCATGCGAAGCATGCGGCGGGCGAAAAATGACGAGGCAGTTAGCCCCGTTATTGCAACCGTTTTGTTGCTGGCCATCACCGTGATGCTCTCAAGCATGGTCTTTGTCTTGATGCAAGGGGCCCTCTCAACAACCGAAAAAAGTGCACCTCAAGCCACCGTCAGCGTGCGTGGTCTTTCCAACGGCTTCCATGTGGTCCGATTGACCAGCCTTGACCAAACCATCGATCCTGCTAAACTCCAGTGGAACTTAGCACCCGATTCCTTCGACGATGGCAATCCATTAGGTGGGAAAGTCGCCGATGCTGATGTCTATGGATTGATTGGGGCGAATGTTTCCTTCCACGACCGAGACGCAGGGTATTCGGTGAGTCAAGGTGATTACTTCGTCATTGATTCCACAACGATTGGCTCTGATTCGGGGACCTGGCGCTTCAAACTCATCGACACCAACTCGCAGAGTGTACTCGTCGACGTGATGTTGCCTCCATTGGAAGCGTAACTAACCACCGATGAATGACATTTCGACCTTCGATTTTGGTTGACTCAGTTCGGTCCGAGTTTCAGAATAACGATCTTTTCGAGAGGTCCAAATGGATCGAATGGCTTGATCCAAATCCTGTTTTCCTGCCCCAAACCTCAACAAAGAACGGAGGTCTTGGCCCTCTGTTGCGAATAGGCAGGTGTAGATTGAGCCGTTCGCAGAAATTCTTGCCCGTGAACAATCGCCACAAAACGGTGAAGTCACCGATTGAATCAGACCAATTTCTTCTCCATGCTCCGTCTCCCAAAGTTTGGCAACATCAGAAGGGTGGCCCGTTGAAACTGAATGCAGGGGGCCCAAAGTGTTGGATAGAATCTCTCGAATCTCAGCACCCGATACCACTGAATCATAATTCCATTGATTCGTGCTACCAACATCCATGAATTCGATGAACCGAGGTGTGATTTTCCGCTCGAAGCAGGCTTGAGCAATGGGTGTAATTTGGCTCTCGTTCAAATTGCGCTGAACCACCGTGTTGACCTTGACCTTCAGGCCAACCTTGAGCGCTTCATCAATGCCTGCAAGAACGTCATCAGCTGTGTGTTCGGTATCACCCATTGTCTGGAACAAAGCAGCGTCAAGTGCATCCAAACTTACTGTGACCCGATTCAGACCCGCATGCTTCAAGGTCTTAGCATGCCGCTTGAGCAACACTCCATTCGTTGTGAGCGCCAAATCCATTCCAGCATCGAGGGCTCGTAGCATCTCGATGAGGCGTGCGATATCCTTACGAATCAAGGGTTCTCCTCCAGTGATTCTAATCTTCGAAAGGCCGAGAGGAATCATGGCAGCGGTAATGGTTGTGATTTCTTCGTAACTCAAAATGTCTTCTCGGGCTAGAAATTCATGATCGGTACCAAAGTGTTCCCTTGGCATGCAATACCTGCAGCGGAAATTGCAACGGTCTGTCACGGAGATGCGCAGGTCCCTCAAGGGGCGACCGAGCGAATCTGCAATGGACATGTACTGGGCTGAGCGCTCTCGGTCTTTATGCTGTCTTGCAAGGGTTGATGGCTAAAGCATGGCTGGAAGCAGCATGGGCAAGCGTTGGGCAAAGCGCTGGTCTGCAAGTGGAAAGGGGCACAGGAGGAATAATCTTCATGCCTTGCGCATCATTCCAAGCACCTCTAACAAAGCCATTCAGTGGGCATTGCCACCCTCGAAGAGTCACCTGATTCGGGCGCTTCTTTTAGCTGCTCAGGCGAATGAGCCTGTGCAACTGTGCAACGTTCAACACGCAGGCGAGGACGCTCGTTCTATGCGGCGTTGCCTTCAACAATTGGGCGTTACAATCGAAGACATTTCGGCTGGTGGAGAGGTTTTACATCAAGTGAACCCCGTCAACTTTGAACACCATCCTGATGCTGTTGTGTGGCGCGTTCATGGCGTGGGTGTGGCAGGGTTTAACCGTCCAGCCAGCGTTTTAAACGCTAACAATTCAGGTACCACCTTGAGGCTTCTAGCCCCTCATGCTGGAATGATTGGAGGCCCAGTTATGTTGGATGGCGATGGGTCACTCCGGCGGCGATCTTCCAAGGCATTGTGGTCGTCGCTTGAACAGGCGGGAGTCACAATCTCCATCGGTATGGGTGAAGAGCGACTTCCAGCTCTTCTTGAAGGTCCAATGTCAAAAGCCAACTTGGAGCAAGGTATCGTTTTAGATGTCAGCCGGTCAAGCCAACCAGTATCTGCATGGATCCTCGCATCACCAAGCCTTCCTTGTGCGACAACGCTGACGCTGGAAGGTGACGCTGTGTCTTCAAGGCATTCCGCACTCAGCATGTCCATGCTGGAGGCCTTTGGAGGCGAAGTGCACCACGTGGATGATGAAATGATTCTCACACCTTC
>TARA_B110001450_G_scaffold42652_1_pt1 | contig 85212 bp, 102 predicted proteins | sample TARA_B110001450 | Tara Oceans TARA_B110001450 (sample SAMEA4396538) | marine metagenome | biome: Polar Biome; feature: [SRF] surface water layer (ENVO:00010504); material: water (ENVO:00002006), including particulate matter (ENVO:01000060) such as... | depth 5 m | reverse complement strand
TCGGTTACTAAACCTTCAGAAACTAAACCCGTGGTTACTAAACCTTCAGTTACTAAACCGTATATTTCAGAAACTAAACCTTCAGTTACTAAACCGTATATTTCAGAAGAGCCTGTTTTAGAAGAAACAAGCGAAACAGGCGATACTTTATTGTATAACATAGCATTACTTTCAACTGTTTTAATTCTATTAGCAGTTATTTATTTTTCTCAAAAATAAAAAAAATGTATATAATAAATAAATGGTTGGTATATCTCCAGAACTTCAAGAAAAATTTATAAATGTTCAAGGTACAGGAGGAGCGTCAGGTAACCTACAGGCCTGTAAAACACCCCCTGGACAAAATGCAAGTGCTATGATAAAGTCTGATCCAGAAGGAAATAAAATGGCTAAAATCGCCAAAAGCATTGGTATGAATGAAAAGTGTCAAAAACAATCGAGAACTTTTTCGAAACAATCCATGTCAGACAGTGATACTCTAGCAGCTGCCGCGGGTCTCTGGGGTGTTGCCGGTGCTGCCAATTCAACTACGGTAACAGACAATGTTAATGATGATGCAATGATGGAATCTGGATGCGGTGCATTCTCCGTTGCTGCAGCTACCATATTGAATGAAACTGCTAGTATCTCTTGTAATTTAAATAGCGCTCTTCAGGGTTCAACAACGCAGGTAGATGTCGGTGCTAGAATAACTATCAGGACTGTAAGACCTTCTCAGGCTGTAATAGCTAACAATAATGCAACGATCAAAAACTGGCAAAGATTGATTGCTGAGACAGCACAGAAAGACATTCCAGCTTTTATGATGAGTAACGAAAAAATCGCGAAGCAACGTTATGATAAATTAGAAAAGAGTATCGAAGCAATGTCGGAAAGTCTTGAATTATACATCTTGAATAACTCTTCTAACGCCACTGTTAGAAATACTAGCTTCAATCTTAAAATTAATAACTCTCTTACAATGAAGTCTGAACAGAAATTATCAGCTGCTCATAAAACTAAAATAGAGGACTCTATTAAAACCATTGCCGGGGCTGCAGCTGAGCAAAAGATGAGTCAGGATTTAGGCTTCAGAGCTGGTAGCGCAAATTCTAAACAGATTATTCAACAAAAGGTCGATAATATATTCAAAACTGAAAAGAAAAATATAGATGAAAAGATTACAAATAGTTTTGTCAAGGCGGAAAGTAGCACTGAAGTACTAATGGAAATTCAGGGTGGTATGGACGGTAATGACATTAATATTGACGCCATGGTTCAAACTAATGTACAGACATCGCAGGCTGTAAATTCAGGTATTTCCATTGGTCAGCGTGTTGCGGCCGAACTTCAGGCCGATATTTTAACGATGTCTGAAAACGAGGTAAAGTCCAAAGGTTTCGACGATCTTGTGCGTGAAGCTAACGAGGGTCTCGCTAAACAAATAAAAGCCAAGGGAGAATCCGATGCGGCTACATTTGGCGGTTTTAGTGGAGCTTTTAGTGGTCTGGGATTACTATTTATGTTACCTTTGCTTATATTCCTAGGTGTTCTATTTTTTGCTCCTAAGTTAGTGTCTGGATTTATCCCCCCTCCGCTTAGAATTCCTCTTATGATAGGATTGGTTATTTTAATTTTGTTTTTAATTTTTGGAAACGTATTTAGCAGCAGCGATGAACGTAGATTTCCAGTTTCTAGAGAGTTTATGTCTGTTGACGATGATCTCACTGACACTTTAGGCTATGTGGTAACTAATACAAAAGGTGAAATAAACAAAAAACCATACGAAGACTTTAATTTCACAACAGGTGGAACGTGGCAATTAAAATAAAATTAAATATAATGTAAATATAAATGGGAGATTTGTTTTCGTATCTGATTTTTGGAATTGTTATTTTATTCCAAATTTATTCGTATTTCTCAGGAAATTCAAAAAGATTTCCTAAATTACACACCGGTGGGTTAATTATGGGCTATTCCTTAATTATTCCTTATATTTTAAGAATGTCTCCAGATTGGACTTCTTATTCAATACAGCTGTTTGTTACAATTTTAATTCTTATACTAGACTGGTTTTCTTTCCACGAAGATAAATCCAGGTTCTCCGAAGAAGAAATGTGTTTATTTGGAAATTGTAGAAATAATGCGCGTATTACGGGTCATTTAGCACATATAGCTGATGCAGCGTCACTTGGTCTCATAATTGTACCTTTTATACCTGGCTTTGAATTAAAGACAACTGTTATAGTAGGTCTTATATCTTATACACTTGTTGGTATGCAAGTAATAGAGGATTATACAAAAGATGGCTCGTTTAGTGATTTACGGGGTTTATCTGAGGTAGAAAAGTGTAAGCGTTCGCGCATTATGAGTGATTCTTGGAGAGGCGCTCTTAACGACATCATCACGGTTTTGGGTATTTTACTCGCATGGCAATCATTCTTTAGTTGTAATTCGGGCGCTTGTAATTCTACTTATTTTCCATTTAATCAAGTATCTAAATTGTGGGAAGACCTCAGTGTTCCATCTGAATCGAAATTACTATTCCTTGTTAATGTAGCGAAAGTACTTGTATTAGACATTGGTTTAACTATTGTTCCAACTTTCACTAATTACGTCAATACACATGCTCAACACGGTAGCATAACATCAGAAGAATATGGGTTGCCACCATGTTTTAGCAATTAAATTTTTTTAAATTAAAAATAAAATGTAACTGTAAATAATAAATGAAAATTAATTTATTGTGGGTTATTGTGGGTTTGATCATTATACTATTGTGTATGATGAAAGTTGAACCTAGGCTACGCGCAGTTCCAAATATAAATTTTACACTGAATAGACAACTTAATAAGTCAAATCCTCGTAAACAGGAAATGATGCACGTTTTTTCTAATATGGAAGTTCCTGGATGGAAATGGGACAAACTTTACGCATAAAAAATTAAAAACAAATTTAAATAATTATAAATTGATTTTAAGAAATAATCTATAATTATTTATAATGAAGGTGATTACACGCAGCGGAAAGAAAGAAGACGTAAGGTTTGATTTCATCACTGCTAAACTACAGGAATTGGCAAATGAAAACACATGGGGGAGAAAACTAAACGTAGATCCAGTGTATGTTGCCCAAAACATTTGTAGTCTTATATACGACGGTATTACTACAACTGAATTAGATGATTTTTCAGCTAGTTTTTCTGCTACTCTATTTAAAGAAGACCCTGATTATCTAATTCTAGCGAGTAGAATTACCGTAAATAATCACCATAAAAACACGATCTCATCATTTTATGAGACCATGGTATCTCTTCACGATTTTGGCGTAGTTTCTGATAAATTTTTTCAACGAGTTGAAAAATACAAAAAACTAATTGAAGATACAATCGTTTATGATAGGGATTATTCTTTGTCTTATTTTGGTTTTAAGACACTTTTTGGAGGATATCTCCTAAGTAGAGAAAATATTCGAGAAAGACCCCAAGATCTTTTTATGCGCGTAGCACTGACAATTCACGACGATCCAAAGTATATCATAGATACTTATAATTCTTTATCATGTAAGTATTATACACATGCCACACCAACGCTTTTTAATGCAGGTACAGACTTTCAACAAATGAGTTCTTGTTTTCTGCTCGGTACAGAAGACTCTGTAGAAGGACTTTATAAAACAGCGGCAGACATGGCTCAAATTTCTAAATGGGCTGGCGGCATAGGTATTCACATTAGTAACGTTAGAGCAAAAGATTCATACATAAATAAAACAGGTGGTAAGAGTAATGGAATCATGCCTCTTTTGAAGGTGTATAATAATATTTCCAGGCACATAAATCAAAGCGGTAAAAGAAATGGTTCTTTTGCAATGTACATTGAACCTTGGCATCCTGATATCTACGATTTTCTAGACGCTAAGAAAAACAACGGAGCAGAAGAGTTGCGAGCAAGAGATCTGTTTTATGGACTATGGATTCCGGATCATTTTATGCGAAAAGTTGAAAAAGACGAAATGTGGTCATTATTCTGTCCAAATGAATGCAAAGGTCTGTGCGATACATGGGGAGACGAATTTAATGAATTATATACATTTTACGAAAATTGCGGTAAATTTAGAAAGCAAGTTTCTGCTAAGGCACTTTGGGAGAAGATTATCAACTCGCAGATTGAAACTGGTTCGCCGTATATCATGTATAAAGATAGTGTAAATAGAAAGTCAAATCAGAAGCATTATGGAATGATTAAAAGTAGTAATTTGTGTACTGAAATCGTGGAATACTCTGATTCAAAAGAAACTGCGGTTTGTAATTTGGCCAGTTTGTGTCTTCCCAGTTTTCTCGATGAAAAGAATAATTTTGATTACGATCTATTCGGTGATAAAACTAGAGAACTAGTAAGAAATTTAAATAACATAATTGATATCAACAGTTATCCAACAGACGAATCTAGAATTTCTAATATGCGCCATCGTCCAATCGGTATTGGAGTTCAGGGATTTGCTGATATACTGATGAAAATGAAGATTGCGTATGATTCTGATGATGCTAGGAAAATTAATAAAAATGTATTTGAATGTATCTATTATAATGCTCTTTATGAAAGTAATAATATCGCATCCGTGTATGGTTCTTATGAAACATTCGTTGGATCTCCGGCGTATAATGGTATTCTTCAGTTTGATATGTGGGGTGTAACTCCCGAATTTATTGACCCGAAAAAGTGGACAGAATTGAAAGAAAAAATTTCGTCATCTGGGCTAAGAAATAGTCTTCTCGTTGCACCTATGCCAACAGCATCAACAGCGCAGATAATGGGAAACAATGAATCATTTGAGCCTTATACATCTAATATTTATACTCGGGCAGTATTGTCTGGTAATTACATTATTGTAAATCAACACCTTATCGAAGAATTGCGATCAAGGGATTTATACACTAAAGAACTCGTTGAACAGATTATGCTCAATAAGGGGTCTGTTCAAAACTTGAACTTACCGGATGACATTAAAAGTGTTTACAAAACTGCATGGGAAATGCCGCAAAAGAGTCTATTGAATCTAGCAATAGACAGGGGACCATACATCGACCAAAGTCAAAGTCTTAATTTATTTGTAAATCCTCCTCAGCCAAAAATCATACATTCAATTCATATGTATGGCTGGAAAAATGGACTTAAGACAGGTTCTTATTATATCAGGACAAAGCCTATTTTAGAAAATCAAAATTATACTACCGATGTTTCTAAAGATTCAGTAATTAAGGAGTGTTTGATGTGTAGTTCATAATTATGTAAAATAAACACAGTAAAAGTATAATAATCAGAACAAAATTCACATTGGAAAAATTTGTGTCTCTATTCTGAAATTCCTTTTTAAACGTTTCGTAACTCGGTGAAGTTCTGTTTAATTTTTTATTTACCTTATCATGGAAATCATAAGACCAGCGAATAAGAGTTTCTCGAGAAATTAAAGCTTTATTTAAATCATCTACATTAATAATTTCCTGCGATGAGACAGTGCATTTATCACATGGAAGTATTTTCATAAAATTAATATAGAAAGTCTTATAAGCCGATATATCATCTGAATTTGGATTTTTTGGGTAACCAAATGCCGCAAAGTGAAATGTCTGCCAAAAATAAGGCCCCCATAACTTTGGATTAATATTAGATTTTCCAGAAAGACTCATTGATGCGTAATATATTGTATATGTTTTATTTAATTTTATTTAAAAACATAAAATATAAATATGTGTCATGGAACTCAAAGACGCGTGGTCATTATATTTACATTATAAAGATTTAGGTAAAATGTATAATGACAATATTGAAAAATTGATGGACATATCAGACATAAAAACATTCTGGGGAACTTACAATAATATCCCTAGAATTTGGGATTTATTTTCAGATGGAAACAGTATTAAAAAAATTAAAAGAACTGGCGCTACACCCTGTGCTTATTCTTTTTTCAGAAATTCTATTTTCCCGTGTTGGGAAGACCCAAATAATAGCAAAGGATTTGAATTATCGATTAGAAATAATTATAATTTTAAAATGTTAGAAGATCAATGGTTGAACAGTATGCTACGGTTAATATCAGGCGATGAAAAATTAAATTGTATTAATGGAGTTAGAGTAGTAGATTGTACAAAGGGTAAAAGTGTTCTTTATAGAATGGAATTTTGGGTATCAGATGAAAAATTTAAGCAGGAAGTAGAAGATATTCTTAAATCTGAACTATTTTCTTTAAATAAGTACATTCTAATGTATAGGTCCCATTCAAATATGAAAGAAAATACTTAAATACAAAATGTAATGTGTATAAGGAAATGTCACATTTATATCTTATAAAATGGAAGAAACACGAGAAAATTGTCAAGATTATAGTTTAAATGATTTATTTATAGAATTTTCGAAACTCAATAATAAAATTGATACCATTGAAAAAAATATAAACGGTAAAATGGAATCTCTTATTGAGCTTTTACGAGACATTGTTACAACAAATTTGAGAAATACACATAATCCCGTGTCCGAAAGCGTACCTGTCAAGAGTGAACCAGATTTGTACTACATTACCGAAGAAGATTTTATCTTTATTAAGGGAAAAAAGACCTATCAAAACAAAGATAAAATTAAAACCTCGTTTAATGGTGTTTGGAATAAAGAAAAGTCGGCATGGGCTTTTAAAAAGTATGAAAAATTTGAAGAAAAACTAAGAGAAATTTTTCCAGATATTACCGAGGGTCAATAGTAAAAACATTAACGATGTATTTATTGGTCCCAACTTCTAGACCAGAAACTCTACGAATTCGAGAGTCTTTAAAACATAGTCTTAAAACATACTTTTTTCCAATACCCAGTCTCTTTGACATACTCTTAACAGACAATTTAACTCCTGGATTGTTACTTAACAAAGAAAAAACGCAATTCATATTTATAATTTAATATTACATTTTCCCTTTAAATTATAATATTATCTTAATATTAAATATTTAAATGAACTTTGGAGCGAAGACAAATAAGAAAAAGGTTCTCACAAAAACACAGAACCTCGCGAAAAAGGCTATGAGATTACACCACTCGCAGGGTATTTCATTGAAGCAAGCTTGGGGGAGGGTACAGAAATTTGGAAATGCGCCTGAATTGGTAGAACATGAAATTAATCCAAAAACTGGAAAATTCAGAAAAAAATGTATGGACTATCAGACGAGAGATGATTCTGGGCGTTGTAAAGGTAGAAAACCTCTAATTCCTCCGCCTGGCAAAGAAATCAATCCAGCCACCGGTAGACTTAGAAACATTTGTGAATCTCCAGGTATACGAAACGAACGTGGAAGTTGTGTTAAACCTAAGCAAGTACCGCCTGGCAAAGAAATCAATCCAGCCACCGGTAGACTTAGAAACATTTGCGAATCTCCAAATATGCGAAGCGAACGTGGATTTTGTCTTAAACCTGGGTATGTAAGCAATCCAAAAACTGGTCGCCCGCAATTGGCTTCCAAGGAAGGATATTACCGCAATCCAAATACTAATAGATGGAACAAAATTCCGCGCATGCCCGGGGTAGAATATGATATTAGTAATGTTCAAAAAAATTTAGACAGGATTAGGTCTAAATCTAGATTACAACCCCCTGTCGATGTATCAGACCACATGGATTTTGAGGATTTTGAGGATGAGAACATGCCAACGATGGTTTATGGAAAAAAATCGTCTAAATGCGGGTTTGGCACTTGTAATGCGTGCGCTTTGAAAAATAAATTTGGTAAGAAGGCGCCTCGGGGGATACCCCGTTTACCCAAAAAAGAAGAACTTATAAAGGTAGCAGTTGAAAATGGTATCGATTATAATAAATGTAAAGATCTGACAAAGGATGCTCTCTATCTAAAATTAAAAAAGGCAGGCCTTTGGCCACTGCCATCATCGGCGGATGCTCGCTGGTTTAATGAGATATTTCCCTAGATTACACCAGATTTATTTGTATATTATAATATAATTCTTGTTTATTTACTTTATAGTATTTATATATTCTATTTTTTTTTTGCTTGTATTAATTGTGTCATGTAAAAAAAATAAATTCTTTTGAAAAAAAAATATAGAGTTATAAATTATAAATAATTACAAATGGAGCCTATTTTATCAGAAACCTCTAATCGATATGTACTACAACCTATTATCTGGACAAAGGTTTGGGAAGCTTATAAACAACATCAACAAGCTTTTTGGACAGCTGAAGAAATAGACTTCTCTGCAGACATTTCAGACTGGGAAAAATTAAATGCTAATGAAAAATATTTTATTACAAATATATTATCATTCTTCGCAGGCTCCGATGGTATAATTTTTGAAAATCTTTCAATTAATTTCATAGATGAAATAAAAGTTCCTGAAATAAGAGCTTATTATGGATGGCAAGCAGCGATGGAAACTATTCATTCTGAAACATATGCTCTGATGATAGATACTTACATTTCGGATCACGAGGCTAAAATCAAAGCTCTTAACGGTATAAAAGAGCTACCCGGTGTTAAGAAAAAGTCGGAATGGGCACAAAAATGGTTGAATAGAGATATCCCTTTTGCTGAAAGACTCGTTGCGTTTACTATAGTAGAAGGTATTTTCTTCGCCGGTTCTTTCTGTGCTATATTTTGGCTTAAATATGTTAAAAAACTAATGACTAAAGCACTTGGTAAAAGTAACGAATTGATAGCAAGAGACGAGTCTCTACATACAGATTTCGGCGTGTTACTTTACAGTTATATTCAAAATAAAATTCCAGAAGAAAAAATAATAGATATGGTTAAATCTGCCGTAGACATAGAAAAAGAATTTATATGCGAATCTTTTTCATGTAACCTAATTGGAATAAATTCAGAATCCATGAAAAAATACATCGAGTTTCAGGCAGATCGTTTAATTCAAAAACTTGGATATTCAAAAATCTATAACGAAATTTGTCCTTTTAATTTCATGGATACTATGTCACTAGACGGAAAGAGTAATTTTTTTGAACAAAGAGTTACCGAATATAATCGCCCAGAGCAGATTACTGATAAATCTTTAGTAGAATTGTCAGAATTTTAATAGATTTAAAGAAATACTAAATTATTTATTATAAATGAATACCGAAGATAAGCAAAAACTAGAAGATCTTGATGATAACATCAACGTAACGGTTACGGTAAAAGATTTGAAAGTTATTTTGGCTATTATCACAACAGGTTCTTCTAGGGGACTTTTTAAGCCAGACGAATTTACTCTTATTGGAGAATTAAATACTAATGTCAAAAAAGCACTAAGTGAAGTTCTTGACAAAAAATAAATTACAAAAAATAAATTACAAAAAATAAATTACATTAAAGAATTACAATGTATTATATTGTATAACATATTGTAATTCATTATAAATGTCAACTGAAGAGTTTTGGGACATTAAAATGACGGAAAAAGAAGAATGGGAAACTCATTTTAACGGAAAAAGATGTTCTATTGAAGCACTAGACTCTATTATAATTAAAAAGAGAGGTAACGGTCCTGAAAAACCTATTTATACACATGCTTCAACAGATCCTGGACCTTATTATGATCCTCAGGGAAATCATATACATATCTGGAAAAGTGAAAAGAATATAAAAAATTTAAATGGAGAACAGAATCAAAATGTCAAATTTATACAATTCACAGATGCTAAACCAGGATACTATTGCTCTATATGTCATGCTCGTAATAAAAATTCGTCCATTAAACGGGTTCATTCGTTTGAAAAAACGTCTGATACTCCAGAAATCACTAAAAAATGTGTAATGTACGATAAGAGTTCGTTTGTAAATAATTACTTATCGTTTCCGCCAACGATAGAAATTAAAGAAAAATCCTCGGCTTCTCCGCCGAGATGTATTAGAAACTGGAATAAATTGTTGTATAAAGTTTTACATGTTTCAAAGTTTGATAAACTCGAATATAGAATTTCTAACAGTAAGGTATTGTTTTTATGGCCATGGGAACTCACTCCTTATCAAAAATTTAAAATGAAATACCCAAATCACAAAAACAACATTATATTCATAAATAATTCAAATGTTTTTAAAGAAAATTATGCTTACATTATTTAAAAGTAACATACATTACATTACTATAAATGTCTAGCAAATATGATATAGTTTTTCTAGAGCTTGCCGATAGTTTATCTAAATTATCTTACGCTAAAAAGAAAAAAGTGGGTGCGTTGATAGTAAAGGACAATTCTATAATAGCCGATGGATATAATGGTACACCAGCCGGCTACTATAATGATTGTGAAGATGAAAATGGTAATACATATTGGTATGTATTACACGCTGAAGCTAATGCTATAACTAAACTTGCTAAACGGGGTTCTTCATCTATTGGGGCTACTTTATATATAACCATGTCGCCGTGTAAAGAATGTACAAAATTAATAATACAAAGTGGTATAAAACGCGTTGTATATTCAAGCAAATATAAAGACGATGCTGGTATTAATTTCCTCGGAAATTTTAATGTTAAGTGTGAATATATACATATAAATGGATCCTGTTAAGATATCGGGAGATCAAGTAGAAGTCGATTGGGAAATCATTAAAGGTATGATTAATAAAACAGAATTGAATGCATTCAGGTGTAAAAAATGTGGGTCTACTTTTTATAATAAAAATTATTATGGAAAATACCCCCTGTGTGATAAACACATGCTCAAAAAAGTAAAATAGACTCGGTCCATTCCACGTTTAAAATGTATTTAATAAGATGTATATCATATCTTAAATGGAAGAACGCGTAGAAGCTCTTGAAAAAGAAATCGCGGAGTTAAAAAAAGTAAAAACTACATCGAATAATTGTGTAGAAAAAAAAGAAAAGAAAACTAGAGCGCCAAGTGCGTATAATGAATTTATGAAAATGGAATTGGCAAAAATAAAACTTACAAATCCAGAAATGTCGCACAAAGACCGGTTCAGACTTGCCGCATCTCGTTACAGTGGGAAAAATCAAGTGAATAAGGCATAACATTTTTCACATATACAAGAATCTATGAAGTTAGAATAAATCAATTTACAATTATTACAGATGGTAAATGTTTGTTTTGATATATACAATTTGTAATACTTGTTGAGTAATTCTATCTCAGTATTTAATATTTGAACTGAATGTATAGAATAACACATGTCGTTTAATTTTTCATTGATGTCTATTATTCTTTTGAATATGTAATCATTGTATTTTTTAACGCTTGTGAGTATATCCTTTGGAATTTTAACGTTAAAGTCCTTCACATTTCCCTCTTCATTTATAGTTAAAAAATTATCGGATATTATATTCTCACAAAATAAAATGCCAAAATTATAAAATTGCGACAGTGATAAAATTACATTAGAGAAATATTTATTTAGAATATACATAAACTGTATCTTAGGATAATTGTATATATCAGTGAAAATTATGGCAATATTTTTTCTATTATTACTTTTTATTTCTTTTATTATATCGGCAAATGCATGAGAATATATAAGTTTAAAATGTGTATCAGATATAAGTAAATTCTCTTCAAATAATGTATGTGTATCATATACGTAATTTATACATTCTTGGATTAAGTTCTCCCTAGATAAATTCGGTAAAATATTAGTATCCTTGATACATTTAAACATATTGTAAAGCTCAGGTGTTAATAAACTTCTAGAAGGTCTAGAATAACCTTTACTATAAGTTATTTCTATAATAGCCTCTGAAAAATTTTTGAAATATATAATTGTCATTATACACTTAATCTCAGATGTTTTAATATCATTTTATCTATTTCATCAAAATGTTTTCCATGATCGTCGTCTCTCCATGTTACATGGTTTAAAGCTGTATGTGTAAGTTCGTGAGATAAAAGGGGTAATATATTATTAATTTTCTTAAGATTTTTATTTTTGTATCTAATTGTAAGAAATATAACTCTATATTTAGCTCTGAGATTTCCGTCTTTACCTATAGGTGTAACATTTTGTTTGGTGTATACTCTTTTTGGTTTATTAAGACCTTCAAATAAAACATTGCCTTGAAATTCCTCTAGCTGCATTTCTTGTAGTCTAAACGGTGTATTTAACAAAAGTTGTATTTCGGAGGTTATGTTTTCAGTGTTATGTATACTCATAAAAGCTCTATAGGTTATAAATTTTAGTTCATTTAATATTTTAGCTGCCGCCTCAGTGTCCTGATATACATTTAATACTTTGTAACCCTTAATTGTTGAAAAGTTAACGTTTTCATCAAAATTCCAGAATTCTTTCATAATATATGTAATTATGTTATTTTTTTATTTCATAATTATATTCACACTGCCGTCGCTTTCCTTAACGGTTTTAATAAGAGGTTTTCTAACTTTATTGTAATGTTTATTAACGTGCTTAAGTAAATTACTGCGTTTATGAAATTTATTAGAATTAACGCTTGATGTAATAGAATTAGTATGTAAATTTTTTGATGTAACAAAATTAGTGTATAAGCTTCTCGGGGGTTTTTCATAAGAAGGAACTTTTAACCTTTTATGTTTATTTTCCTTAAACGGTTTATTCTTTCTACTTCTGCGGATCTTTAAAAACAAATCTAATGGTAATACTTTAGCAAACTTTGGTACTAACCCTATATTAGTTGGTAAAGTATTTATTATAAAAGGAAAAGTTTTGACACGTTTATCCAATAATAATATTTTAGCGTAGAACTTATTTACTATTATTATATTAGTTGATAGTTCTGCTGTTTTATATAACTGTAACAAAGCTCTGTAACTTTTATTAGAATCTTTTAAAATGTATACAGTTTGCATTTACATTTACATTTATCTTTTTTATATTTTTTTTAAACTTTTTAATATGTAATGTATTATAATAATGGAAGATCCGGGGATTGATCCTGAACAGGTAGAATCGGATTTATATGATGAAATAGGTAATCTAGAAAGGTGGCAAGAAACTTTAGCAGATATGTTAGCTTCTGGAAATGTAACACACGAGGATTTTGAAATAGAAATGTTTAAAACAAGATATTACATTGACATTAAAACTAAAACGTTTGTGTTAACAGATGAAGATAATAACGTCCTGCAAAAAATTAGAGATTTAAAAAATGATTTATCAAATAATTATAAAAATGGCGATATTACAGAAAATGACTTCAATGTATCATATGTATTTTTTTTAAGAAAAGAATATGAAATTCTTAAAAGAGCTAACATACAAGACAAAAAGGATCCTGAAAGTGTAAATTTACAAATTGATCTACCACTTCAGGATAAACTAGATAAACTTCAGCAGGCCGAAACAAGATATATCAATAGTGTTGCTAATGCCTTTGATATATCTATACCAAAGCTACCACTTGGGTTTACTCAGGCCGATGTAGATAATTATTATAATACCGGAAATTTCGGAACAAATCAGGCTATAGATGAATACATTAAAATATGGAAGGTGTTCATGTTAAAGGTTGGTTTTTATCTTTCTTCATTTGAAGTTTCTAAAATTTTCTATAATTCCGAGACTGGAAAGTCCGACTATGAGTTTAAACGCGTTCCTAGTCTAAATACTAAAATAGAAAAATTTAAGATATTAGAAAAAAGAGGTAACTTATTATCCCCTGATGAACAAATGTATTCTGAACGTCTTAATATACTTAAAACGAGGCTTAGAATGATGCCGATTGAAGATCTTTTAAATTGTGTCGAATCATCTACAACTAAATTTATGAGTTATATAGAGAGACTTAAATCTAATAAACAGAAAGTCTTTAAATTCAGAGAACATCCTAAAAATTACGAAATGTTAAAACAAATACTATCTAAAGAAAACGCAGACTATTACAAAATACCATCTGATAATCTTTTTAAACAGTATACATACTCAATGCCTAATATATATACTGATGGAAATGAAATCTATCTAGAAAAAGGAAATATCGGATATCTAGCTATTAAAGAAGGCGCTGATATAAAAAAATTGAGCTTAGATTTAACTGATTTTGTGACAGTTTTACCTATGGAAGATCCTATGTACAAGACGCTTAAAAATACAAATGGTAACGAAACAGACGTTTCACATGTTTGGGAATTAAGAGGTTCATTGCCTGGCAGTGATGCAAAAAATATTGTTAAAAGATATATTTCATTTGATGATTATTTGAAAGATTTAAAAGAAATACTTGTTGAAAATTCCAAAAAAACCAAGGGTAAATCTAGAGATACATTATTAAATAAGATACGTAAGATAAATTACTATCTTTCATACGGGGAAGACATCGAGGCGTTTAACTTATCTGGACACACAGATGTATCAAAACTTTTTGAAAATCGTTCGGAAATTTATAATACGAGAAAAGCTGGGTTATATAGACTTATAGAATATTTTACTCAGTATTATCCAGGTTCTGAAAATATAGTCGAAAAAATAGAAACTGATATATTTGATTACTCAAGTGTTAATTACGATAAAAATATTTCTAAAATCTTTTTTTTAATAAACAATCATCAAACTAAACTCCAAGATTTGATTTTAGGTAACGAAAGTATAATTAATTTACTTACTTATGAGACGCCGTACATTCTTCCAGAGAATGATGTAGACATCGCGGGTGATAAACAAGCGAATATAAATACACTTCTTGCTTGGAAACCAAATACCGATAAGTACAATAATTATGAATCCGAGTTAGAAACTATACAGCATAATTTTAGACAGTTTAAAGAGACGCACACTGAATTGTCTAATTTAGAAATTGAAGAAATTATGAAGGAATATTCAGAAAAGTTCCTTTGGGCTAAGTCTATACAAAAATATAATAATTTAGATGTACCTGAAGGATACATAGAACTAAATTATAGACTTAGATATCTATTAAAAGAAAGAAACAGATTACCTTCTAGAAGAATGTATAGAATAGCCACGGTAGCCGAAAGAATGGCCGCTCAAAAATTATTGGAGAAAACATTTATCAAATGTGATTCAAGTGATCCGAAAGAATATGCTATTACAACAGAGAATATATTGTATGAATTTTCAAAATCGAACCAGGAATATCTTTATTATAATAAAATAGTAAACGACGAGTATAAAAAGTTATGTTCATTTATAATGTCTCTTCGGTGTGGTACGGCTACTATCAGCGAAGAATGTCCTCGATTAGAACCGGCTGTATTAAATAGTATGATAACTGAATTTGTAGTAACACAAGGTGAGTTTTCAATTGTAGATATTTCACGCCTTAAACTATTCTCGGAAAAATTTAATGATTCAGAATTCAATTCATATATCATGTCTTTACGTGGCGATGAAATAAACGTATGGGATAATTTTCTATCTGAACAACAAAATAGGGGAAAGCCTGTTAACGTTGATTACGTTAAAGCTATTAAAATTATTAAATCCGCTGCCAGACAATCTAAAATAGAAAAATTAAAAAATATAGCAGCTAACATATATAAACCACCCGTAATATCAGAAATTAAACCAAAGCCGAATAAATACGGAATAGTTTATAAGAAATATATGTACATTTCTGGATATTATGTTTATGGTGGACATTATCCCATGTTTAATATGTACGACGATTCTGGTAATGTAATAAAAGAAAATTATACAAGATCTGATCTTGAACGTCTTGCTAATGTATTTCAGTTAAATTTGGTAGACAATTCTTTTGAACTTTGGAAAAATATAATGAATTTCATAGAAAATTACGATAAAAAAGAAACGGTTGTTGAAATAGTAGACTATACGCCAATTGACTATAATAATTATGAATACTTAAAAATTCCTTCAAGAACTATACATTATACTGTAAGGCCAAGATTAGGTGTTAAAGAACCAGGGTATGCTTATCCAGTTTCTAAAGATGAAATAAGAACATTTGGCGTCCCTTATGCTTTCGATGAAAATACACTTCCAATATATGATACCAACATTAAGGAACGCGTAGACAACGGTTTTGTAATAATAGAAGGTCCGTGTACGTTCAGAGGAAACGACATTAATAATGCAGTCACCAGTTCTAATTATATAATACTTGAATATACTGATTCACGGGGTAAAATTGTTAAGACAAGAGAAGGAGTTTCAGAAAAGAAAATAATCAAAAGGAAGATTGAAGAATTAGATACTTGTGGCAGATTTACAGATAAAGTTTCGTGTGACGATTTTAATTCTTTTTCTCTCGACGTAAATGATATTAAATATAAATGTAAATGGTTCAAAACTAAATGTAAAGGTGTTCCTTGGTTGTCTGAAGTTATAGACAATTTCAATTTAAATGTATCTTTGAAAGATTATAAAAAGAATAAATTATGGTCTAATGCTAAAGAAAAGGCGTTGAAATATATAGAAAATCTCTCTAAAATAAAAGAATTAACTCCGGAAGAAATTAGACTGTTAGGAAAAAATCAAAAACAAAAATTATATAATTACTACAACACCCTCGTTTCAAATTCTAAAACTAAACTCAAAACTATCACCGAGGAAAAGTCTGAAAATAGAAATTATTTTCAATTAGATCCAGAACTCATGAAGAATTTAGTTAAAAAACCAAATAAAGTATTACCAAAAGAGGATATTCTAGAAGGATATAAAACTTTTACATTATATATTACACGCGTAGGTAGACGAAAATTACCCATTGGTAGAATTTTATTAAATAATGAATATAACATTGATGGAAAAACTGTAATTCCACGCGAGATTACAAGTGATAATAAATATATGTGTGAAATAGTCGACTCAGAAGAAATACTTTTTCTAGAACAAGGAGAATTTAGAAAGACTTCTAAAGAAATTGTTACTACAGTTGAACCTGTGCATTGTTACGTATCTAACGAAAATTATCCCATGTTAAATAATTACAGAGGATATTACTGGTATAATAATGTATATGAATATACTCAAAAACCTGGAGAAGTAGTAAAAACAGAAAAAACGGTTAAAATGACAAGTTTACATGGGAGCTTTATTAAATTAACTGAACAAAATCAAATTCTTAATGGTTTTCCATTAATATCGAAGGAGAATATTTTAGAAGCTATGGAACTTACTGCTTTCTCTACGTTTGAAGAAAGCGGCGATAATTATTACATTTGTACTAATAAAGTTAACGCTAACACGGACGCTATTAGATTCGCATTAATTAATAATATAGACATTAATGATTTATTCAAGACAGTTATAGGTACAGTAAATATAGAGCATGTTCTTACTGAAATAGAAAAAAATACTTCAAAGTTTGAAATATTAACGCTGGAACAGTTAACTAAAAAGATACAAGATGCCGTGGGAGATAAAGATAAAGAAATCATTTTTAAATATATTACAAAGGCGAAAAACGCAGGGGTAGAATCCAAATTATTAAAAGAAGCGTTAAAAATTTTACGCAGTAAGGAAGAAATTTCAGAACCAGAGCCTCAACCAAGACCGGGACCAGAACCCAAGGCCTTGCCAAATAAAAACATATATATAAATAAACGAAGAAGATAATCACGTTATATTTTACTTTACTTTTTCTATTGTATTATATTAAATGGGTAATAAAAATCTTACTATAGTATACCATCCGATGTGTAAAGCATCTACTGATTTTATTATAAAAGTTTCTGAAATACAGGGCTATGATAAAGAATTTATTAATTTAAAAGAAGACAAAATAGAAAGTAGCCAAATTGATGTGGATGTGGTACCCTTACTTATAATAGATGACGATCCTAATAAAGTTTACAGAGGGGAAAAAGCATTTGAAATTATAGAAACTTTACACAATGAAGTGGCTTTACCAAATAATAAGAAACCCAGTTCTATGAAATACGGTGTAAATGTAGTATTTTCAGAACAAAAAGATGATAAAAAAGAACGTATAGATCTTGATAAGAGATAAATAACTCGTTTGGATACATTTATTTAAATGTATTATATTTGTATAATACTGTTATGTCTCAACAAATGCCTGATATGGCTCAGATTATGCGACTCGCTCAGCAAGTAGCTTCGCAGATTGAGCCTCCTTCTGAGTTAAAAAATGGCAAAGATTTGTCTGAAGTAGACATGTCTAAAGTTATAGGTAAAATTACTAAATCGGTTACTGAAATAGTTAAGCCTGAAATGTTTGAAACAGGGAATATAACAAAAAAACAAGGTAAGCAAAGGATGCCTATTAAAACAGAAGATTCGAAAATTCAATTAGATGTTAGTGATCCCGGTCCAAGTAGTCCTCGTAAGATAAAGAAAAAGAAAGTTGTAGAAATAGAAACGGATTCATCCGAAGATGAAGACCCTATTGCTCCGCGTACGAAAGACATGACATTTACAGTTTCTGTAACATTAGACGATTTATACTCCGGTGGTAAAAAGAAGATTGCTTTGCGCAGACAAAAGATTGAGCAAGATGGCTCATATGAAGAGGAGAAAAAGAAGTTAAGCGTTAAGATTGAACCTGGAATGATCGATGAACAGACTATCAGATTTAATCACATGGCAGATGAGAAACAGGGTTATGAAACGGGTGATGTAGTTGTTTGTTTAGATGTTGAAGATCATCCTTATTTTACGCGAGACGGTAATAATTTAATTGTTGAAAAAGAAATTTCTTTTTACGAAACATTCGATCCTAAAATTTATGTAAAGCATCTAAACGGTAAAACACTGGTTATTAAGGGAGATCCGTTTGATATTTTTGACGAAGAAAATGTATTACTTAAGAAGGTAAATGGATTTGGTATGCCTGTTTTGGGAGAACCCGGGGTCTACGGAGACCTTTTCATTAAATTTACATGTATTAATAAAACTAAGATAACTCCGGAAATACTTGAACAGTTAAAAAATATATTCCCTCCTCTCGAATCGAAACCTGATGTTACAGAAGAAGAACTATTAGAAAAAGAGTTCGAAATGGTTACTGATACAGATCTTGAATATCTTGATTTTGACGACGATTCTTCGGACGAGTCCGACGAAGAGACTGATGAAGAAACCGATGAAAGTTCTGAAGATTAAAACGATATAGAAAAAAAATAAATTAATCTAATATAAAATATGCCACAAGAAGGTTGGGAATTTTTTATATTAGATCCTACTGATAAAAACAATTTTTATCGTGAAAAAAATCAAGAAATTTATAAAAAAATGTATTTATCTGCTTATCAGAAACTAATGGAAGAAATCTGTATTCCAAATCCAAACGATCTCTTTCAATCTGACGAAAATTGTACATTTTTATATTACATTAATTGTCAAGGGGATAGTGATATAATTAATTTAGATGAGAATTATGAGTATAAATTTCTAAAAAGTACATTCTTAGATAAGAAATTTGTTGATATTAAAAAACGTACTTATATGTATTACAACGCGCAAAATATTTACGTAAAATCTATGTACAAAAACGGATACGATTACTTTATTGAACTTAAAAAAAATCGTTCAGAATAATAAATTAGTCCGAGGATTACCACGCTTACGATAATTTGTTTCACCAAATAACCATATTTAATTTCATATTTTTCATTTAAACTAAGTTTAGACTCGTCCAAATGTCCTGCCGGATCGATGATATATCCTACTAAAGGACCAAATATATCATCTGCGAGAGGATTGAAAATATTAAAAACAACTACTGTTATTAAAACGGACATTGTAATTTTCTGTTTCAAAAAACTAATAAAAGACCTACTCATTTAATGTAAAAGATTTATTTTATTTATAAATTTAATTTAGGGGTGTACCAATAAGGAATATCTCTTTTAGTCCATTTTGCAAAATAAGTCTTTTCCATATTGTAATAGTTGTGATAAGCAGCGGTGTCCTTAGGCAATTTACATCTTTCGGGCATAGCCTGATGCAAACGGGTAATATTTCCGTTTGGAATACCAACTGGGATGAAAGACAAACACTTTTCAAGCTGCTTTTGAGAACTGTGTACCTTTCCAAAACGGTGTGTAAATTCTTTGCACAAATTTATAAATAAAGTGTACAGATACAAGTAATTTCCGACAGATGCTCTCGCCCAAACTGTACATGGATTATTTTTGAATGCGATTTTGTACAACTTCGGACTTTTGTATCTACCGCAAACGTGATGTGCCGAACATAACATTTGTGCGTATTCTATTATCATTTTTCTAACGTGGGCGTCGCAGTGCATCACCGCGCATGTCTTAGGGCAAATAGACAAGAAGAATATATTCATATTGTACAGATACTTGAACCTTAAAATATAGGTTTAAGTAAAATTATTTTCTGTAATATTCATAATTACAACATTTAAAATCTCTATATATATTAAAATGAGTAAAAATATAGAACGATGTCCTAAAGACGTAAAGAAACTCGTCAATCCAAAAACGGGTAGATGTGTTATGGAATCTAGTCCTATAATTAAAAAATTGTTACAAGAGGGGTACACTATTGTTGTTACACCTAATGTAAACCAACCGGATCCTCCGCCAGAGAACGACGATATTAAAATTTTTAGAGTTTGTCCAACGGATACAAATAAATTAGTGAATCCATTGACTGGTAGATGTATATTACAAACAAGTCCTATTGCCAACAAATTAATGTCACAGGGGTGGACAATAGCATTTAACATCCCAAGTGTAACGCCTATTATTATTAAACCCAAAGGCGATATTGATTTGGATACATTAAAAAAAGACATGGATTTAGACAAAAACGGTATCGTGAGTATTAACGAATATCTAAGTTCTGTGGAAATTACTCCATTGGAAGAAGAACAGAAAAAAGGAGATTTTCTATTTTTAAGAACCAATACAAATATTGCGAAATTTTTAAAATTAATGAGACAAAATGACCCAGTGTTTAAAAAGAATTTATGCTGGTTTGATCAACAATACTATGTATATACATTACCGAAAACGGCCGGCTTACCCAAGATTACAACTAGTACAGTGTTTTCTAATATATTCTCTAATTCTTATTTGATAAATTATGGTTTCAATTATGCTCAATTATTTAATGCACCAATAACAAATGATTCCCGCAATACCCGCGCCCTTGACCTGCTCTCCAAGAAGCTTGCGAAGTCTGCTTTTTTTATACATCCAAAATTTGTAGAAAACATCAGGACTTGTAAGGAAAGATATTTCGCATCGGCCTTAGGATTGTCAGTGGGCGGAGCCTCTGATATATATTATAAAGGAGGTCATGCCAATGTGCTCATATTTGATACCATTTTAAAAACTGTAGATAGATATGATCCTCATGGAAATCACTGTTACGATGGATATTGTCCAGTTTTTGATCATGCTAAAATTGACTCTATTATTAAAAAAGAAATCAAAAAAATATTACCAGAATATAAATTCATAGATTTTTCAGTAGCTTGTCCAAATTTAGGTGTTCAGTTGAAAGCGGAAAGATTCGACAGAATTGGATATTGTGTAACATGGTCTCTCATGTTTACCGTGTTACGAATATTAAATCCGGGTAAAACGCCTGAAATAATAGTTAATAAAATGTTAGAAGGTTCTCCCTTAGAGATTTTCTCTAAAATGCTTAAATTTGCTAAGTTTTACTCAGACATACTTAAAAAGTCTAATTAAATGATGTAAAATATATTGTATGGTGTGGGGTTCGAACCCACGAGGCTTACGCCAACAGATCTTAAGTCTGTCCCCTTAGACCACTCGGGCAACCATACATGTATTTTACTTACATAAATAAATATCTATTATTTCTTTAAGTTATTTTAACATTAAATTTTTTTATAGAATACAATCAAATTAAATGTATTTTTTTTGTTTGAATGTATTGGATATATTTTCCACTTCCAGAAATTTTTATCCACACTGTTTAGATTGTAATTATTTGGAATTTTCATCGCGATATATCTCGTATAATGATACAAATTATTAATAATATTTAATACATTTACATTATCAAGGAACAAATCAATACAATTGGTTTTTTTATAATCTGTTCCGCCCCAGGGTGGGTCTAAAAATATAAGATCCTGCCTTAATGCGTACATAATGTGCAAGTACGAACAGTTGTAATGATTACAGTTTAAAAATTTTGTATTCTTCATTAATGTGCTAAACACATCCGTATCTTTTTCTACGACATTTACTGATTTAAAATCTCTGAGTAAAAAAATAGAATTGCCTCCTATACATGCGGTAGCATCGGTAACTATATCTAATTTAGAAACATATATTCTAAGTATTTTATTAATTTCGTTTGCTTGTTCCCACGTTGAATAAATACTTTTCAAATGTTCGGGTACAATTAGTTTATACCTCATACATTATTACAATTTTGTATCAATATTAGGTTTAAGTTGTTTTATTAATGTTAAAACCTTATTTAATTTTTCTTCTATAATAGTAATTTCTGCTAACTTAGAATCATAAGCTTCTTTTATACTTCCATCATTTGGGGCTACTTGGTTACCTCGCGCCTCCGCCCTTGATCTTCTATTCTTTGCAGCTTCTTCCCTTTTAGAAAGGATTCCCAATTGTTTTAGTTTTGTATATTCTCTTTTAAGTTCCTTGATCATCTCTCTTTTAGTAGTTTCTACCTCTTTCAGCATCTTCACGCGCGCGGCATTGTCTTCTTTGTGTAATTTTCGGAGGTATTCTTTGTATCTTTCTCTTAAAAGTTTAGCATAAGTTAACGCATTGGGGTCATCAAAAATAGATGTTGGTACATATTGGGCATATTTCCCATTTGATATATAAAATTCGGTCGGGCCAGTTAAGATAGGTAAGGTATTGATGACGGCTTTGTTAAAATGTAGAGACATTGGATATCCTTTCCATCTAGGATCTCTCGCATTGTCTCCTATTGGATAACCTTCTGCGGACTGTTCGATTTGACCAGTTGTTTTATTTTTTAACCAAGGTGTTCTGGTCATGAATTCTATTCTCTTTTCACCATTTTCATAATCTAGTTCATACATGCTATAATGATCTGTGATATTAAAAAATATATTTTTTAATTAAAAAATTAATATTCGAACTATTGATTATATCTAATATTCTACAAGTGTCAAATACAGATGGATAAAAATAAAACTCTTCTAATTTATAAAAAGAATACATTATAATTAAAATTTCTTCTAAATTAACATCCATAGATATATTTTTCCAGATGTGGTGCAAAATTATAAAATCAATGTCTTTCAGAGTATAATCATCTAAGCCACCACTGTCTCCGTATAAAACGATAAATTTATTTATCTCTTTTTTAATTTTTTTCTCAAATTTTGATACAATATGTTTTGAATTTATGTTCTCATGAACATCTATTTCATCTATCAAAATTTTAATAGATTTTCTCATAATCTCGGTTAGGTATATAAAAAAATAATATATATATATTGTATATGAAACGTACCTTATCTTTAACTAGTTTATCGGACGATGTATTCGATATAACAAAATACAACTTAGATTGCTTGGAAAATCTAATACAACTCATAAGAGATTATAAATCTATGAAGTTGCCTAGTAAAAGACACAGGATTAATTATCCTAGTAAAATGTATCTTTTACCTGATTTACTTCCAGAATTAAATGAGTTGAATGATATGATCGGTCTTCATAAATTTAAAAAACAGATAGTAGATAAAATTATTTTTTTTATTCAGTCGCATGAAAATAATATTATGCTTCATACCGTTTTAGAAGGGGCACCTGGTACAGGGAAAACTACAGTTTCTAATATATTAGCAAAAATTTATTCAAAACTGGGTATATTCAAAAAACCAAAGTTTAATATAGTTAGAAGGGCAGATTTAATTTCTGAATATCTTGGAGGGACAACTATTAAAACTTTGGAGACTCTTGAAAGATGTAAAAAAGGAGTGATGTTAATAGACGAAGCATATTCAATTGGATCAAAATCAACTAATGAAGACTCTTATGCTAAAGAATGTATCGATACTATAAATCAATATCTTACTGAGAATGTAGACAAAATCATATGTATAATAGCCGGCTACAAATCTGAATTAGATTCTTGTTTTTTTTCTATAAATCCTGGTCTTCGTAGAAGATTTCCTTGGACATTTACTATAGAAAATTACACATCTTATGAATTATCACAAATTTATTTTAAATTAGTTCAAGAAAAAGAGTGGGAAACATCTTGTGAAATGACAGAGGTAAATAATTTAATTGCAAAACATGTTAGTTTGTTCACGGGAAATGGTGGAGACATGAGCAATATAATAGAAAAAGCAATGATAATAAACATGAGAAATAACTTCGGTAGAGCAAATCTATATAACATTAACTTTTTAGAGTTCAAAGAAGCTCTCGATACATTTATTTCTACTAAAAAGACACCAGATTTACCTCCATTTGGTATGTACAATTAACACGTTGGATAATCTGAATTAAAATAACCTTATATTTATATAATGTACGTATGATATCATATAAACAAATAAATTTAATGGATATATATATCCACGATAAAGAAATAAGATACGATACAAATAAAGATACATTAACCATTAAAAGTCCGATTATAATAGCTGAAAAATATAAAGATAGTCTCATTTTAAAAATTAACCCCGATTCTGCTGTTCACGATACATTCATGAACGTTTGTGGTTATATCAATACAATATATAATATAAATAAAATAAAGACAAATATAATAATAAATAATACAATAGTACTTAAAAAGACAGATAATTCGAAATTTTTTGATGAAAATAAAAATAATACATCATTTTTAACATTAAGAGATAAACAAAAAGTTATTTGTTCTTTTACAAGCAAAGATGGACGCTTTTTAATTTCCCAGTGTTTACTAATAGATTAGTCACGTTAAAAAATAACATTTAAAATAGTTACTTTAGTGTAACGTGATGAACATTAAAGAAAGTATTTTGATATATCATCCAAATAAAGTTGATGAAAACGTTTTCTTTTCTAAAATAATGGACGGTTCCTCTGAAATTATATTTCAAATACCGAAAACTAAAATATATTTTGATAAAGATAAAGAAAAATGTAAGATTCTACTAGATGAAGACACTGTTTCTAATATAGAAACTATTTCTAAAGAAGTAGTTAAGATTACATCTGAAAAAAGTAAAGATTTTTTTGGAAAAAAACTGGACTTAGACGCTTGTTCTGGATTATATAGAAATGCTGTTAGCGACGGCAATTTGCTGAATTGTTTTTATAGCGAAGATACATGCTTCTTTAGTAATAAAACCCGTATTGATATTTCAGACATCGATGATGAAGTAAAAGGTATTGTTCTTTTAAAGGGTGACGTCGTAGTTTATACTAAAACTGCGTTTTACATTCGCTGGGAAGTCGAACAAATGAAAATTAAAAAAGAAAAAAATTCGGCCGAAACTAAATTATCAGAATATTCTATTATAGACTTGGACGAGGATGATTTTCTTTCGGATACAGATAAAATAGCTAAAAAAATCAAGGAAGTAAGTTTTTTTTAAATAAATCTAAAGAAATAATGTATATTATTACTAATATGATTATTTCACTAGAGGGAAACATTGGTTCTGGTAAGTCAACGCTTTATAATTACATTAAGGAACAATTTTCACTGTGCGATAATACAATAAACGGTAAGTGTATATATTTCGTAGAAGAGCCTGTTGATGTTTGGGAAAATATTAAAGACGAAGAAGGTAATCTAATAGAACATTTTTATAGAAATCAAGATAAGTATTCTTTTTGTTTTCAAATGGCTGCTTATATTTCTAGACTTGCAAAACTCAGGAATATTCTTAAAACAGCTAAAGAAAATGATATAATTATAACAGAACGTTGTGTTTTTTCTGATTATAACGTATTCGCAAAGATGCTACACGATGCTGGAAAAATAAATAAAATAGAGTTCTCTTGTTATAATAAATGGTTCGACGAGTTTCTAGATGAAATTCCGGCTATTTTATTTGTTTATCTCAAAACAAGTAACGAAAACTGTTATTCACGCGTTCTGAAAAGATCTAGGGGAGGAGAAAATATTTCAAAAGAGTATCTACAATCTTGTGAAAAATATCATGAAAATTGGCTTCAAAAAGAAAAGAATAAAATTATATTAGATGGAAACCTTGATACAACTTATCATCGTGAACATTTAGATACGTTAAAACAAACTATTAATTCAGATAATGGTGAAAAAAAGATTTAAAAAATGATAATATACGAATGTATCATGGAAAATATTATAGAATGTATTAAAAAAGTTTCAAATGAATTGGGAGGTCATTACAAAGAAAATATATATCAATCTGCTTTGTACCTTGAATTAAATCTAAATGGATATATCACGCAGACTGAAGTGGTTGTTCCTATAATTTATAAGGGTTATTACTTAGGTTTTGAAAGAGCGGACATTGTAGTGTATAACACAGATGGTAAAATAACTAATATTCTTGAACTTAAATCTCAAAATTCAAGAATAACCTCTAAAGAAATTATTCAACTCAGAAAATATCTTAAGAATTTACAATGTGATTCTGGTATACTTATAAATTTTTTCGAAACATTAGAATTGTATATAGTTACACAGGAGACAAGCCATAAAGCGTGAAGTGGCAATCTTCGTGGATATGACTGGCCTCAAACGTGAATTTATTAGTTAGTTTTTTAAGTTCAACTGTAAATATATTTTCGTGTGCTTCTTTATCCACGGGTATTGTTATATTAGTTGGATTAAATAAGTTGTAGTATTTATATAACTTATTTAATGACAAATTATTGACAAGATTTAACCACATATTAACGGATGTTCTTCCTGAAACGTTGAAGTCGTTTCTAAAATTAGCCATCTGTACCTTTTGATTCAAAGATCTATAGATGTGTGTAAATCTCAGTACATTCTCTATAACTTTGGCTTGTTTTATAGTAACCCTTTTATTTACTTTTATGATGTAAGCACCTTCGACAGTGAAAACTATATGTCTTATGGTGTTCATTTTTGCGAATTGAATAACTTGTGCCATGTCTTCTCCAGATGGCCAACCATACTTTGTTCCTTCAGATGTATAAATACTCTTTGGGTGGGTATGAAAATTAATTAGACCGGTTGGGGTCATAACAGAATCACTTTTTCCATTATATATACTGTATTTAGATGTACCTTTTTTATCGCATACACCTTTGGAACAAATATCCGTATCTTTGAATATTATATCACCGGCTATTTCTCTTTTCCCCTCGGAAATATTACGTTTAATTTCATTCACGAAATTTGAATCTAATGTCCATTTAACTGTTTTACTGTTAATTTTACACTCAGCAGACATGTGTATATAAATATATAAATATATAAATGTTTTTATTTTTAAAAGTTTAAAAATGCGATTTTAAATCTGATTACTACTTATAATATGTCTGAAACTCTGAACGTCAATGTTTTAGTGGCTGCTAAAGAAGAATACTCAAAACAACTCATAAATTGTATCCAAATGGGTATTTATGACATACTATTGAGTATATTTAATGATTCGCAGAAAAATAATGTAAGACTTAGTCTTTCATATTCCAATTTTCAAAAAGAATTAAAATCCGTGCCAAATTGGACAGACTTTAAATTAGATGAAAAAATAAATTCTATAAATAAAAAATTTCCATATTTAATGGATTTGATTACAGCTATTTTCGTGAGTCATGTAAAAATTTTAGCATGTGTCAGGCTGAAGTCAGACGATAAATCCGTTAAGATTAAAGTTCCAAGTTTAAACTCATTTTTACATAAAATTATAGTCGCTTGCTCCGAACAGATTTACTATTCTCCACACTGTATACACGATGAAAAGGGTAAAATGCTTAAATTAATAAGTGACTGTATAAATGAAACCATTGCAAATCAAATACCAATAGAATACATTCTAAATGAATATCTTTCGGGAGCATTCGATGAACAAGATACTAAGTATCCAGAAAATAACGATATAATCGAGAATGACGACTATGAAGAAGAAACTTCCGACGCTGAAGAAGAATTTGAACCCGAGGAAAAAGAGATACCTATAATACCTATATCAAAACCTTTACACGCAAACACTTTAGAACAAATAATTAAAAATAATGATTCTGTTAAGGAAGAAACAGAACAAGAAAGTAAACCCCAAGAAGATTCTATAAATGATTTAAATGATTTAAAAAATATAGACAAAGAGGCTGAAATAAATGTGAATAAAAAATATGAAATATCAGACGAAGAAGAATCTGAAGATGAAGAATCTGAAAATGAAGAAATTGAAAATAAAGAAAATACGCTTTTTTAAGTAAAATGTAATGTATACTAATGTATATGTATGTCGGGTCTTCGAGACATTTTAGAACTTCAAAAGAGACAACATTCAAGGTACAACGCTTTAAGAAATGATATACTTAAAAAAATGTCAGATAAAATTAGACATCTTTCAAAACACGGGGAATTAAGATGTGTATATACAGTACCAAGTTATACATTTGGTTTTCCGACGTATAATGTAGCAGAAATTACCACTTTTTTGTTTACAGTTTTAAAAAACGAAGGTTTCTGCGTAGTTCTTTTATCTGACGATAAAATTTTTGCATCATGGGATATTAATGACATTAACAGTCTTAAAAAGTCTAAAATTAAAAAAAAGGTAGAAATAAAAGATATAAAACATTTAATTAATATAGATAAAAGAATATAGAATGGGGTGTCTATTAACTCTTCCAAAAATAGATATAAATATAGATAAGACCACTGATGAAATTCAATATGTTCCTAAGGTAGATTTCTATTTTCAAGAGATCTCAGATGAAGATATCAAATCACATTTATACTTCTATGGAGATTAAATTCATTTAAAAAATAAAATTGATACACAACAAATGATCATACTTTCTTTTGACATTGGTATCAAAAATTTAGCTTATTGTATCATAGATACTGAGACAAGCGACATTCTTGATTGGAATATACTCGATTGCTCAGGAACAAACGAAACATTATCAGTTATTAAAACTTTGGACGAATACGATTACATTTTAGAAGCTGATATAGTTCTTTTAGAAAAACAACCTTCTTTTAATCCTAAAATGAGAAATATATCAACCGCTTTATATGTATATTTTACTTTAAGAATTCAACACGAGAAAAATAATGATTGCAAAATTATATTCTACCCCGCTAAATACAAATTAATGTGTTCTAATACAAAAATTGAACATAAAACTAAAAGTAAATATCTTCAAAATAAAAAACTAGGCATAGCACATACACGAGAAAGGATAATTACACATCAAGAATTTTTTGAAAAGCATAAGAAAAAAGACGATCTTGCCGATTGTTACCTACAAGCTATCTCATACACTAAGTTTTTTATGAAATAAATCTTTTCATGTACTCATATGTACAAAATACTGAGACGTGATAGGGTAAACTTCGGAGAATGTAAATAGATATTCCTCTGTAATATTTTGACGCGTTTGAATAAATACTTATATTACCGTCGCGAAGTCTCGCGCGTACAGTATCAAATGGATAAAATATACAAGTAGCAATTGTCTTAGATACAGCGGTACAAACGAATACATTGAATGTATTGTTTTCTACATTAGATTTCATGTATTCATACAAGGGTATCTGTACAGTAAAACTCAGATTAACAAGATATGTTGGTAAGATACCCCTGTATAGATTACTAATGTTCATTTCGATTTTTTTATTAGTTTGTTTAGCCTGTCTCAAAACCCAAAATGGCGTAGTAAATGTACTCGCAATACAGCAAGAGGTGTAAGCAGCCAGGGGTGTATTAATTTCATTTTTAAACCTCTTGTACATTGGAAAATAAATTGACCAAAAAATGGGAATACCTATTATACCATATTGAATACCGCGATACAAATAACTAGTACTCCATTTGATTTTATTACCAAGTTGATAATTTATTCGTATAGTATCAAGTGGGCTACAAATTACCGTGGAAACTATTCCTGCTCCAAGTCCTGGTAGTATTTCTTCCATTAATATTAATATTGTGTATCTTTAAGTGGTTATAGATTCTAAGATGCCATTTGCAAGTTGTGGTTGGAATATCATGCCATAATACCCGCCTTGAAGACCTGTTAAAAATTCGTTTATTAAATGTTTATTTCTTAGATTCAATACAGTTGGGGCGTCAGAATACTTGTACATCTTTGTTATATATCTATTTATTTCTTCTTTACGAGGTGTATTCAGATTAATGATTTTATTTTTAACCATCGTGTAATATATACTTAACATAAGTGAAGTAACTCTTTTTTCGCATATTTTGTCTTTTAGTCTAGGACTAATAGCGTCCGGACATCTTTTAGCGAGAGTTTCTCCAATTCTTCTTCCAAGGTTATCATCTGAACCTAAAAAGATGTCGTTATACATATCCTGTTTGAGCTTTTTCTTGGCACCGAATGAAGTTAAATACAATGAAGGACCGGCTCGTGGAGACCTAGGGGGTAGCTGTCTTGGGTTAAATCCTCCACACTCTTTGTGATAATGATTCATTAATAATGTTTGATATTCCGGGCTTAAACCCTTTTTTGCTAAAAGACCACTAGACCAAAATTCAGGGGGGTTACCAGCATATTTAATACCATATCTAAAAGCATGATCAGTATCTTGCGTGGGTCCAGATATATCTTTTCTCCTTAATGTTGCATGAGGTCCTATCCCAGGAACAAAATTACAATGGATTACCCACCCATTTCCTATTTCAATATCTGGTGTTGTTTGTCCAAATTTAGTGATTCTCTTCATCGGTGTCTTTTTTTTACGAGCACACCGAGACTTGCGTTGAGCAGCAGTCAACTTCTGTACTAATTTAGGTGTCTTTGAATCTACTTTTTTACTTGGACGACAATAAGCTATAGTCTCTTTAGTATTGCGTCCACATGGTTTTCTTTTAGGCCAAGCGCAAGCATCTACCCATTTTTCTTTATACCACCTTGATAAATTTGTTTTCCCTTTAGATCCTTTGTATTTTCCTCCGGCTGCCTTGTATTCTCTTACAAGTCTCCCGGAATCGTAGGCTCCCCACCTCCGGCCTTTGATAGATCTTTTAATTTTTGCCTTTGCATTTGAATACAATCTTTTATTAACTACATTGTCCGGAACTTTGTATTTCTTACCAAAAGCGTTACCTGTTGCCCATTCTTCAGTAAGCCACTCCATGGCTTTCTCGTACCAGGGGGCGTCGTAATCGCCAAGCGGTTCGAAATCTATGAAGAAGCCGAGCCTTTGCATCAACACTTCTATATTATCTGTAGAAACAGTTAAATATCTCTGTACTTCTGGATCATAATCGAATCTATCGGGGTCCATTTTTTTGAATTCCGATAGAATGTGTTCTAAAGAGTTATACCAAAGTTCATCCTCATCAAAGTCTTTAGGGGTAAGCGTCTCTGCGGCTAAATACAACCATTTTGCTGTCTCTTTTTTACCTGGATCTAACACGGTCCAAGGGCTACCGCTTTTCATTTCTTCATCGGCAAAGACCGGACTTACGTATTCCGCATTTAAATTCCAAAGAATATCTTTCAATTTTTTCTTTGTAGGTAAATTTGCTCTAACAGTTTTTCCTCTATACGCCGAGGAAATTCTAGAAGCCGAATAATCTTTTAAATTTTTTATTAATTGAGGTTCAATGAAATTAATAGAAGGATCTCTTCCCACTTTCTCACGGAAAAACCTTTCGATGTCGCTATGATTCTTCATATTTTCTACGGTTCCGAATGACAACTTCTTGCTACCAGTGATGCTTTTTGGAAATTTACCGGTTTTATTGTAAATGTTTAATCGGCGCTTGTAGTCTGTAAGACTGGCTTTAAGACTTGGTTTGTTCCACAAAATGTACATAGATAAATAACCAGGTTTCATCGGATCATTTGTTCGAAGATCTTTCTTATGACGAGATATATATCTTTCGCGACGCTCCTTATCCTTATGAATTGTATAATCGGACATACCCGCTGCTCCAAACTTACGAATATACATCTTACCATTCTTTTCAAATGTAATTTCGTACTTCTTGGAACTTCCTCTAAGTTTTTTAAAACTCTTTACCTTTATCATTATTAACTAAGTGAATATATTATTTTAATCGAGATAAAATTTACACTTAGAAATTATTTAATTCGCGATTAATTTACCCTTATTGTAGGTCCAGATATCAACATGTCCTTTGATTAAATTTACTTTTTCGAATGAGTATTTTTTCATTAGATCGTCTATATTTTGTATATATTCTAATGTATAAGGTTCACCAGCTAACATTAATTTTGAAGGTTTGTAATCTGTGGAGATGTCGACTATGATTACTTTATTTTTAGATATTCTAAGAGCATTATTAAGAATTTTTTTGTGCCCTTCTTCGGGAATTTCGTGAAAAGCGAACATGCAAGTAACAGTGTCAAATGCGTGATCTTCACCATACGTCTCAGAATTTCCAAATACATAATTACTTCCCGGGTTAAAAAAATTAGCATATCTTAACATTTCTTTAGATGTATCAATGCCCACATGTCCCGGTTTAGTAGAAAACCCCGTTCCGCAACATAGATCGCAAATAGTTCCAGACGTATCTTCATAAATTTTCTCGCGGATGTTTATCCCTGAATAAGCTTTCTTGTCTATAAATTTAGTGATGCATGGTGAAGAAATAGCGTGAATATTACCAAGAAATCCTGTATTTCCTAGATTATGGATGACCGGATTATACCAATAAGGCTGTTTTAAAGAAGCTACAAATACACTTAATGAAGATAACATAGATTATTAAATTAAATACATTTAATTTTTAAATAAATTTATTAATATTTTCAGGGGCTAAGTAAGAATCTTTACATATTTTTCGAGTGTTTCCAAGTTCATTCGCCGTGTGGTCTATTCCCTGTAGTATCTGTTTTTTCCTTTCTTTTTCTGTATTTCCTTTTTTAAGCCTTTTCATAAACTTAAGAAAAATTTGATTTGCTCTATATGTGCGGATATCTTTACACGTTACATTAGAATTAACTTTATTTCTTAGAAATGTGTTTAAATCCGAACTCGTTATACATTTTCCGTAATCGTCATAGAATAAATTTGGCCCTTTAATTTTTTTAACACGGTCTACGAATTTTAAACTTTTATCAGATTTTATCTCTTTTGTATGTTGTATTCCTTTTTTACCAATGAACTTAAGTTTATCACCGCTAAGGTGACTTTTAAGAAGTGTTGTTATACCATATGATCCGTTTTCTTTTTTGTACATCTCATTTCCGACGCGAATGTTTAAATCTTCCATTATTTTAATTACATTTGCTATTACACAATCTCTTGAAAGATCATTTTTCTTAATAAAATTGTTTATTACTCTAGAGTAATGATCATAGTTAAAATGTTTTATTTTAATAAATTTTTTTTCCTTTGATTTTTCTATCCAGTCCTGGTTATATATGTATTGTTTTCTACCCTTCAAGTCGTATCCAGTGGCTTGAATTTTTGCCTTGTCAGATTTATCTATTTTAACGGATGTCCAAATAGGAGGAATTCTTAGTTTTTTAATTCTGTCAAGATCTTCTTGGATTTTAGTAGTGTATGTAAACCCGGTTTTAGTTTTATGTCTGGTTATAAACATTTAGACTTCTTAATAATTTAAAGATATTTTAAATTCATAATATACGATGAAAAATATAATTATTGTGTCTATCATAAGTTTTCTTTTAAAACCTTTTTTATTTAATTTAAACAACTTACCAGACCCGAATTGTGTTTCAGTTGCTCCATCGGGTGTTTCTGGATTCTGGGAAATCTTGCCCAAAATTAGAAGAGTAACAAAAAATAAGAAAATTCTGTGTGCATCGTCTGGTTGTTTAGCGAGTATAACCAAAGATTTTGATTTTCATTATACTTACAATCTTGCTTCTTTTTTGAAATGTGAAAATATAACTTATGAAAATAAAAAGAACGAGTTCATTAAGATTATTACGAAAAAAATTCGTAAAATTCCAGATATAACTATAATAACAATGGACATCTTAGGGAATTGTTACAAAGACACTCCGCAAAATAAGTCTCATTTAATGCAACTTTTAGTTGAAACCTCTGATATTCCTTATTTTACTACAAGAAACCTGGGTAGAAGAATTGACGGAGTTTTTTGTTTTTACATGTTAGACAACTGTAATACAAAAATTAGACATTCTTTCAATTTAAAAGTTCTTTTGAATTTACTAAATCTTAATCTTACTAAATTAGAAGTTATGGATTTATATAATTATAATATTTAGTCACTTAGAGATAACTTCAATATATAATTAAAATGTCAGCCTGGAATATCCTTCTCGTAGACACGTCTGCTAGCATGTCTTCAAATAAACAAGCGGTTAATCAAGGTATTATAGATCTTTTTGCAGAACAAAAAAATAATACAGATCGTTTTACATTTTTAACATTTAATACCAATTTTAAAATTATAGCTGATTCAGGATTCGATGAAATCGATTATGAATTTATACTAAGTTCTATACTTAATACAGGTTTAACTTCTCTGTACGATTCTATCGGTCATGTATATGAAATGATTATAAAAGAAAATGTAGAAAATATTTCTCTAACGATTATAACAGATGGTTATGAAAATTCAAGTAAGGTACATACATTATCTACGTTGAAAAATTTGAGAGAGACTATCGATAAAAAATGTAACTTTAAAGTTTCGTTTGTCTGTGAAAATAAAATCGTTTTAGATAATAATTCAGCTATTATTTCACATGCAAGCGAATCCTTTGAAGTATCAGGTGATTACGTAGAGGCATTTAGAGCAGTTTCAAGGACAATGTCGCGCGTTAGATACCCAAGTATCAATGATAGCCATTATAATGAGGAAGAGATTGAATCATTTACTGAACCAATGATTAAAAGACAAACATCTTACAGTAAAAAAAAAAGACCCCGTTTATTCCATTAGATTCTCTTGTTGTAAGACTGTGTAAGTATTCCGCGAATCTATTAAAATGTAGACTTCTTGGTTATTATTAAGAAGTTTCATTATTTTTTTTTCATGTTTTTTATTTTTTCTGCGCTTTCTTTTTTCCTCTGATCTTTCCATAACTAACATTTCAAATTGAGTATCATCGTACTCATTTTCATGTTCGTCATAAGAATCTGGATCTTCTGTTATTTTATTTCTACAGAACGGACACTCATTTTTTTTAAGACATCTATTACATTCTGAACATAGAAAATGAATACAAGGTAAAAATACTATATTTTCTAATTTTTTATCTTCCATACATATAGAACATTCCAAATCCATTTATATATAAATATATATTTTTTTTACGCCATTAAAATACCTATAGAACCAAAGAAAGCCATTACAAAGGCCAAAAAGGCTCTAAAAGTCACCGTGATATTATCGTAAACTTCTTCATTAGTTATAATGCCGCCATCGGCGTCTTTAAATATAGAGGGTTCATCGCCTTTTTCTACATCATTCATTAATAGCGGAAAATATACAAATAAAGTAAGTGCAGCAATCATTACTAATACAGTGATGTGCTTACCAGAAATACCATTCTGTCGTAGTAATTTCTGACCCATTACGCCCAATATTATGCAAATTAAAACCTCAAAGAATTCATTTATTTATTATAAATATTATTTTTTACATATAAAATATTGTTAGAAAGTCTATTAACATTTCCATTTTGCGTTACAGTTTGTACAAGTAACGTATGTGGTCATCGGTTCGTCAGCTGAACGTGTCTGCATTTGATAATATACTGTTTTCATAGATTTACATTTATTACATTTAAACATACCATCTTCTGCCACCGTTTCTTTCATTACGCTTTTTTCTAAATTTTTATATTTTAGCGCAGCCCAAAAATCAGGATTAAGTTCTTCCCTTGTTAATTTTACTAATGAATATGGGTCAATTTGTCCTTTCTTAATTTTAGATACTAATATTGGAGCATTTGTCGTATATGATATATTAGCTAGTAGTCTTCGAGCATTTGTGGCATAATATTTAATAAAATTTTTATCAGACCATTTTAGAGAAGTGTCGGTTTTTCTAGCCATTTCTATAGCATTATTGAATACGCCTTTTTCCATATTAATCACTATTACATTATCTAAATTAACTTTCAGAAATTCTGCACATTTCTTAATGAAACTTTCTCGGCGGTAAGACATCATTTATATATATCTAATTTTTTTAAGTATCTAATAATAATTATTTTATGTAAAAAGTTATAATAAGTTCTGCTACATTACATTATAAGTTTTTAAATAATGAATTAAAATATAATATTAATAATAAATGGCCGACGAAGAACAAATTATTGTAGAACAACCTGTAGAAAATGAAACCAGTGGTACTTCCTGGGCACTTGGAGCACTTGGATTTTTTTTGTTATTAGTTTTATATCTTGTATTCAGATGGCTCCTCAAAGCCACACCCCCCGAAAGACCTGTAACTTTATTTGGTAGCTCAGATTTTTCTTATCAACCACCTGGGGTCGCTCTTATGAACGCTTAAGTTTACATTTTTTAAATATATTTAAAAATTATTTAAAGTACTAAACTAAAATAGATATGATCAAGCGACTGTTTATCGAAGAAGCCGAAATTTCTGCTTTGAAATCAGATATGAATTCTAATCACGGCGCCGTACTTATTTATCGTGGAAAGATTTTATCTTCTGGTTACAACTACTATCGTGAACACAAAAATAATTCTAATTATAAAGAGTCTGTACACGCAGAAGTGAGTGCTATCAATAATGCGCTTAAAAAAATTCACGCGAGCGAACTTAAGAAATGTGAACTCGTTATAATTAGAGTTAATAAACAGGGTGAATACCTTAACTCAAAGCCCTGCTGTCATTGTGAAAAGTTTATCAATAGATTTAACATTAAAAAAGTGTTTCATTCTTGAAAAAACATATACTCAACATTAGATATAATCCTGAAATAACCGATAAATTGGAAAGGGCTGGTTTATATTTAAAAGGAAAAGTATAAAAAATAAGCGTGGCCAAAATAGTAAATGTGATTAGACTATAAATTCCGTATGTAGCAATGTCAGGGTTATTGGATATACTTCCATACACAACGACAAATGAAGAAATTAATTCGAAAAGTCCGGCCAATAGAACTATAACTTGGCTAAAACCTGATATGCCTTCGGGTAATTTAGTCGCTAACCTCGCAGATTCTGAAGCACCAAAAGATGAAACTTTTGTTGCTCCGGATATAAAAAACATAAATAGAAATATTATTATAGCAATTAATGTTGTATTCTTCATTTAATTTATATATATAAAATATATTTTAATCGAAGATATGTTGTTATTTTTAAATTTACGTAAAAAAGATTTCACAGTTTACAAGTATAGGTTTCAATTACAAGAGTATGTTCACGTTCATCATATAATACCAATGGAATGGAGAACTAAAGCAAATTTAAAGGGGTATGATGTAGACATGGGTTATAACTTAATGTTTATGCCAAATAAATTAGGCATTTCTAAAATCAATACAGTACGAAGAAATCATGAGGGTGGGCATATGAAGTACAATAAATATATAATCGAAAGGTTAGAACACGAGTGTCCTTTTGAACTTAGCCATGAAGTTAGACATAAATTAATGAATAATATAGATATACCTTGGAAATGATTGGAATTAAGCTTTCGCCCGGAATCGAACCGGGGTTAGTGGATTCAAAGTCCACGGTCATAACCTCTAGACCACGAAAGCTTGATTACAATGTAATTAATATACTCCTCCATTCGGGATCGAACCGAAGACCTTGCGGTTAACAGCCGCACGCTCTAACCAACTGAGCTATAGAGGAGTGTATTAATTATAATACGCACTGTTTTAGTTCCCTAAGGAAGTTTTTTAATCATATCGTAGATCATATTAGAAAGCGCCTTGAAGAAGTTCTTTTAGTTTTTCTGGGGTTTCCATAATTTCTTTAATATACAGTACGTGATCTACATCGTCCATTATTATAAACTTGTATTTTTTATTTCTTTAAGTGTATTGCTTAAAACATTTTTTATACATTTGTCTTCCTCTCCAATCGTTTATCACTATAGGCATATATTTACCGCATACTACACAGTTTCCGTTGGAAAAATAGGAAAAGACTGTTTAAGAAGTCACTCGTCGGCAACTTCAACTTCTTCTCCCTCTTCGTCTTCCGAGTCTACAATAGAATATCCAGATAGCTTATTGCTCTTGTAAATCTTTGCTTGTACAAGCTTATAACCTACGCCAAACTGTGTCTTGCCTACGAACCAAACTCCGGTGGTCTGAATAAGGCATACAGCCTCGCATCCACGGGGAATAGCATCACTATTGATCTCACCATTCTCGTCTACAACGTTAATCGGCTTCTTATTTTCATCATAAAGGTGAAATTGTGGTTCACCCTTCTTAGCATCGAATGGGAGCTTCACCTTGAGATTAGAAGGCCACTTTGAATCTTTTGGAAACTTCTCAGCAGACTTATAAAACTCATTTACAAGTTCACCGCTTAGCTTCTTACTGAACCAGGCATCGTTCTGAGTAGGCATTTCCTTAGCAGCATCGTCAATAGCACGAATATTACTAGTAAGCTTGTGTAGTTGCTCGTTCTGAGTATCTGCGTTAGCCAAAGACAAAGAAATGTGGTACTTTACTGGACCATTTTCTGGCTTAGAACTGTCGATACCAAAGGGAATTCGTACTCGGCAAGTTTGAAGGAAAAAAGGACCAGTGCTATCACCGTTGTTGTAATTTACAAGAACGCTCTGTCCTCCTAGCTTATTCTGCCTTGGAGGCAAGAAAGTAACCTTATCATTGTCAAATTCGTGAGCGAGTAGAATGCTGTTGCTGGCCATTGTGTATCTGTTGATAATAGTATATGTATTTAGTCTTTAAGTATGTTAAAATTCTGTAAAAAAAATACACAATAAAATGTAAATGTACGCCATTTTATTAATAATACTGATTATTACACTTGTAGAAATATATAGTATTATACCTGAAAGACATAATGAAGTACTTAGTAACAAAATTGATACTATTAAAGAAGATAATTTAAAATTTAACGAGTACAGAGTTAAAGAGGGTATGAATATATCTCACGAACCGGGTAGAATTTTAATTAAAGAAAAATATAACGTTATTTTAAAGTATAATAATGAAAATATATTAATGGAAAAAGATATTATTTATAATATTGAAGATGATTTTGAAATTGAAGTGATAAATATCGATAATAACAATATTGTATACTATTATGTGAGAACATGAAAAAAGTTTATTATCCTAAAATACACGAAACAACAGTTATAATTTTACATGGTCTTAATCAAAATGTATATGAAATTGACGATATGATAAACCTAATTAATTGTGATAATATTAAATGGGTTATTCTACAAAGTAAAAACAATTCGTGGTATCAATATTACACACAGAGAGATAATCACAATAGACATGATAAAATCAATTATAATCAGTTTAAATCTTCTTGTGACTATCTTATTAAAACAATAAATCATGAATTAAAATACACGTCTCCGAGTAATTTATATTTAATAGGAATTTCACAAGGTGGTACAATATGCATAAACGTAGCAATTAATCTAAAATATACTCTTGGTGGAATAATTTGTATAGATACTATATTTTTATCAGATTACATGTCTGATATATCTTTTTTACAACAAACATTCTATGCATTGATCTCTTCAAAAGACATTATTTATAATCCTAATTTTCAGATTATTTGCTACGACTTTATTAGATTTTTAGGGAATAAAATACATATTACTAAAAGAAATAAACATCATTGTGAAGACAAGATAGAAATATGTATTTACATATCTAATATTTTACAGAAAAATAAATTACTTAAAAATTTAAATGTATAAATATGTAATATATCGGAACATGTCTACAAATGAAGACTTAGATTTTGAATATTATGCCGAGAATGACCCCGAAATTATAGATCTTATCGAAGAAGAACGCAATTGGAAAGTGATTTCCAATTTTAAAGAATTTATTTCGAAGGAACCTGAATTTTTAGGTATTCATAACTTATCTAGTCAAACAATTTTGAATATAATAGAAACATCGTCGTCGAATGTAAATAAAAAAGAATATCCAAAATGGCACATTAGGTTTCTCACGGAACTAATCAACTATGTAACTAATTCTCCGCCTAATATAAATCTCGTTAAGAATGTTTATGATAATATTTACGATAAGATGTATGTCTAATCAAATAAAATTTCTTTAAGTCTTGAATTAGAACTATAAAATTTATTATATATCTTTGATTCGGTGAGTATAGTTACGGTACTTAGACCACTTTTGTCAGAAAGTTCAGCCAATGTTAAAAACTTATCAGGCATATTTTTTGATATGTAATAAATCATGCCATATAATTGCTTATCTTTTAAAGTTTCTTTTAAGTAGTCTTTCATATTACGTTTAATCACTTTAATTTTATCTTGAATTTTTTTAGGAATTTCTAATTCACTTTTAGTGCCAATTGGTACAGATATATACTTTTCAAACGCTGTTCCTTTAAAAAGATCTTTTAATCTAAAATTGTATGAATATATGTCGCCTATAAATGTATTTGTAATACTTGATATACGTTGAATGGATACATTTAAACTATTATATACTAAAGGGTAGTAAATTACCCAAGCTAACAGGGCTTTTCTTTCTTTTCCAACCATATTTTTATTTAAAATTAACACATTATACCACATTGAAATTATTTCTTTTTCCACTCTTTCAAATAAAATTGGATTATAATAAATTCTTAACTTATCTAAAACCTCTGTTAGCATTTTTATTCCATTTCCAATTCTTTGATCTTCGGGATCAGATGATAACCAAGTATTAACTTTCGAAAGGTCTCTCAATACCATTTTTCCATCTTTCATTACATTTACTATCAATGTTCCTGGTTCTATAAAAGTACCGGCTGAAAAATTTATATCTTGTTTGAATGTTTTGTAAGGGTTTATATTGCTACTTATTTTAGATATGCCACATTGTCTACATATTTTCTCATGGTTTGAAAATATAATGTCATTTGAATTACAAACTTCGCATACATCAGGTAATACATTTATTTTTTCGCTTACGGTTACACCCGGGTCCGAAATTATTCTTTGTTTTTTAAGACAATCAAGAAGATATTTTTTCTGTTCATCTGGGGGTTTATCGGTTATATTTTTTTGTAATAACAATGCTGTCAATTTTTTCGACATACTTAATTATAAATAATTATTTTATTTTATAATAATAAATATGATGCAACTATTTTATGAAGCAATCGTAGTTGGTATAGCATTTGTAATATTTGGTAATATATCTGCATTTATTGTAAGTCCATTTTTAAAGGTAGATCTCCCAGAAGAATGTAAAAATTGGAATAAGTTTTACGCAATGGAAATTACTCTTTTTGTAGCAGGTGTTCTTGGTCATCTTGTTTTTGAAATCACAGGTGCCAATAAATGGTACTGTAAGAATGGTTTCGCGTGTATGAGATAAATAATTGTGTAAATAATGATTTTAACAACAAAGAGCCCACGCGGGGGATCGAACCCCGAACCTCAAGATTAGAAGTCTTGCGCGCTATCCAATTGCGCCACGCGGGCTCTTTGGTGTTTTAAAAAGTAAAATCATCTGGTACATCTCCTATGAATAGTGGCGCGTAAAATTTAACAGCGTTAATATCCGAATAAGGAGTTTTAATATGTATATTATTAACGTATTTATTGGCGTAAACTAAAGCTTTTTTATGCCCCATTTTTGGTTTATTTAAGATGTAATACATATACAATATGTAATTTAATTTTTTTCCTAGATATTTTTTACAAATTTTTTTAATAATTACGCGGTCTTTGGATTGCGAACAGCGCGCTTCTTGACAGGCGCCTTTGGAAGTTCTTCCTTTGGGTCATCTTCTACTACATCAGCATCCGGAACAACATGTGTTACAGACTTTTCCTTGCGAGCCGTCGTCTTAGGCTTTGACACCTTCACATCAGAAACGGGTTCAACATTAGATTCTAGTAGAGCCTTCTTGTCTTTCTCGGACATCGGAAAGTGGGGCTTAAGGTAACGCTGAATATTAAAGAATGTAACAGGCTGATCTGGATCTCGAAGTAGAGCCTTTAGAGCTAGACCTTCAGGCTTTTCGGTTAGAAGCATAAAACGTCGATTTTGAGGATCCTGAAGTTCATGCTTCTTAATGTAATCATTGACACCTTGAGTGACTTCGCGACGAGAGTGTTCTGTATCAGGCTCAAAGCCGAGAAACTTACACAATTCGTTAGAAATAACAACTGGCTTATGAAGAGCAGAGGTCTTTGGGGGAGCGTCTGGGTCAACCACCTGCGGCGCGCGTCGAGTGCGCTTTCCCTTGTTTACTTCCTTCTGTAGAACCTTCATTCGCGCGCTGAGACTTTTAGTTGTTTCCATAAGAGTAGAGAAATCCTTGATTAGAAGTTCAAACTTTTCATGGGTTGTAACAGGGGCTACGATTTCAGCCGATTCAGACATTTTATTATAAATATTAATGTGTTTTTTCTTTAAGTATGTTTATCACGTGCGTTTAAAATAAATTAACTAAAAGAAATACTTAAAATATCTATTAATGGAATCTACGATTGAATGCGTTGCCGATTTTATCAAGCGTTACAAAACAATGGCTAATATTAGATTTACACTAGGGAAATACACCAGTGAATTCGGTTTTGAAAAACACCTTTTTCATAGAGAAAAGTATGATCATGTTTTGGGATTACTGAATTCAAATCTAAAATGGGATGACCATACACAATTTATTCACGAGAAAAATACTAAAGTAACTTTTAAAATTATAGACACTGTTATTTATAAAATTGAAAACGGACCATATGATCTTATAATTACAGCGGAAAACAAAAAATGCGAAGATATGTATATGTCAGATGATTACATTAAAAAAGAAATAAATTTTTTAAGGAAACATCATACATTTCAAGTTTCACACGAAAGTAATATAGAACTCGGAGATATCTACGGTTTTAACTTACTCTTACATAAAAATTCAAATACAGACACCTACAATTCTCATTCGAGTATACTTAAAATAATAGATATTATCAAGGCTGTTGACACTTACAAAACAATTGAATATGTATTCAAAAAATTGTAAAAAAATAATTAACTTAAATAAATTGTATAATATTTATACTAAGTTGTATCAAGTTATGGCCACTTTCAATTTTAATAGTTTTAATGAAGAAAATAAAGCTATTACCCGTGAAGACATTAATAGAATTACAGGATATAATCCTATTAATGTTTTAACATATCAAAAAGCTTTTATTCACAAAAGTGTTCTTAGATTTTTAAGTGACACAGAATTAAAAAATTCTTACGAAAGATATGAGTTTCTTGGGGATTCGGTATTAAATTTGATTATAGCAGATTTTATATTTCGCGAGTATCCAAATGAAGAAGAAGGATTTCTAACAAAAATTAAGACTAAACTAGTTAATGGCAAGACCCTCGCTTTTTTTACAAAGCAATTAAAATTAGACGAGTTTTTAGTTATCAGTCAAAACGTAGAAAAAATAAACGGACGAAAGAATGATCGTATATTAGAAGATATATTCGAAGCATTTCTGTGTTCTATACATTTAGACTTGGGATATAAATATGTAGAAAATTTTGTATTGAACACTGTGCTTAAATTTATAAACTTTGATGAAATCAGGGAAGATAATAATTATAAAGATATCCTACTGCGAAAATGTCAAAAGCTTCTCCAGATTAATCCAGAATATGAATTGACTTCTACATCTGGACCCGGACATAAGAAAACATTTACAAGCATTGTAATAATAAATGGAGACAGATATTGTACAGGAGTTGGTTATACTAAAAAAGAATCTGAACAAATGGCTTCTAAAAATACACTAGAAGTGTTCTAATTAGCACCTGTGCTACCAAAACCATCTGTACCCCTAGAGGTATTAATATTCACGTCTGATATCTGATATTTAGGAAGAACACCGTCAAATGATACAATTTGAAAATAACAACAACCTTCTTGTAGTAAAACATCTGTGTCTCCGATATTATCAACGACTACCATAATATTCCCGCGATAATTTTTATCTATAATACCCAATGAATTTGATAAACGAATTGAAGTTTTTGAAATAGAACTCCTGGGTACAAGCATATATCCCTTATTTTGTTCTCCATTAAATTTAAGATTAATCTTGTAAGATTTAGAATTCTTAGGTACAATCTCTGAACACTGCATAGGAATATCAAGACCTACATCGTCATTTCGCTTTGCTTTAGCGTAAGTAGGATGATTTTTCCAAAAGTAATCATTTTCAGGGTTAACGGTAATAAAAAGAGTCATAATATAAAATACAATTACAGTATCTTTTTAAATCTATTTAAGAAAATATAGTAATGTACAATTATAAGTATGTCTATATTCATCTCTAATTCTCGGGTTATTAACCTAAGCAGTAAAATTTCAACTATTGGAAATGCGGGTTTCGTAAAAATTGTTGATGTAATGCCCCGTGTAATTCCGGAAGGATGTAAATCTTTAATGTGCGATCATGCTATTGTTCAAGCAGCAAGAGTATCTCTCAACGAAGGGATCAAAACAGCCGAGAAAGATGTTAAACTAATTGATTTTCTAATTCGTCATAAACATACTAGTCCTTTCGAAATGGTTAAATTTAAGTTTCATATAAAGGCTCCTATTTTTGTACAGAGACAATGGATTCGTCATCGCATGGCAAATGTAAATGAAATTTCTGGAAGATATTCTGTTATTAACCCAGAATTTTATTACCCTAATACACTACATGATCAAGGTAAAATGAATAAACAGATGTCTGGTAATAAAATTGATTGTAAAGTAACAAACGATCTGTTTAAAAATTATATGGTTAATTCTATGAAACAATACAACATTTACAAACTTCTTATATCTAAAGGGGTATCTCGTGAGATTGCGCGAATTGGCCTTCCTCAGAATATGTATACAGAATTTTATTGGAGTATCGATCTTCACAATCTTCTTAATTTTATTCGTCTTAGATCTGCTTATAACGCACAATCCGAAATTAAAGAGTATTCTGATGCTATGAAAGAACTCATCACGGAATTGGTACCCAATACAATCGAATCTTACGATAAATATAATTAGGTGTAAATACAAAATTTACTAAAAAACTGAAGAATTATGGATAATTTACTAGGTGCTTTATCGTATTTAAATTCTTCCATAAATAATTCTTCGAAATTATTTCTGTTTTTAATATTTTTAAGTTTACCGTTGATAGTTTCCGTTATAGAGTTTCGTGTAGAATAATTAAAGCTTTCAAATTCAATATCGGATTCTATCTGGAAATATAACAATTTTAATTTCAACATTATTCTAGAAAGAGTTTTTAGTTGGTATTGATACAACTTATTTAACATTTCGTTATGTAGTTTAATTTTATTTACTAAAATTTCATTGTGGTGTTTTTTCTCAAAAACTAAATTATCTATTCCTATCCCTTTATTTGCCCTGACAGCGTCGTCTTCTATCTCGTATTTACTTTTACTTGTGTAAACCCTGGCATTGTTTATAACATTAATTATTACATCGTGTATCTTGACTATTTCATCAAATGAATACACGGCGTAATTGATGTCGTCAAAAGGAAGAAAATCTAATGTTATTATGTTTTCAAATATTTCTTTATTTTCCAAGTAATCTTCTCTTATTTTAATAAAAGTTTTGTAATATTGTCCATAAGCATGATATATAAAAAAATTAAACAAGTCTTTATAGTTTTCAGCGGCTTTCTTAGTCATAGATATACGAAAAAATAACGTATCCAATGTCATAGTAAATTTAGAATTTGCTTCAGTTTGTTTAATGTATCTTTTGTAAATTAAATCTAACTGTATACATTTTTCTTCAATTTCTTCAATTATTCTATATATGTCATTTTTGTAGTCTTCTATCTTAATAAAACTCTCTTCAGACATTTTAAGTTATTCTTAAGTAAATAATTTATTTACAGATATAAATAAATGTCTTCGGTAGAAAGTTTAAAGGATATTACTTGGGAATCACACCATGATTCTATTTTCGTAGATTGGGCAGACAAAGCGGCATGTTACAAATGGCTTCATGATAAATCTTACCTAAAATACTCTTCTAGAAGAAATATGTTTACCATTCCAGTTATTGTAATGTCTACGTTAACCGGAACAGCTAATTTTGCATTAGAAAGATTTCCGGAAGAATATCAAGATATATGTTCTATAGCAATCGGCAGTGTTAACATTCTAGCTGGTATAATAACAACAGTTGGACAATTTTTGAAACTCAATGAATTAACTGAAAGTCACAGAACAGCAAGCGTAGCCTGGGATAAATTTCATAGAACTATAAGAATTGAATTATCGAAGGCTCCAGATGAAAGACCAGACGTTAATTATTTCATGAAAACATCTAGAGATGAATTTGATAGATTAATGGAAACATGTCCGGGTATAGATAAAAGTATAGTAGAGATATTTAGAAAACAATTAACATCTGGTATAAATAAAAATGACGTAGTAAGAAAGATTAAAAATTTTAATAGATTAATCAAGCCTGAAATTTTTAATGAAATAAACTCTCTAAAGGATAATATATATAAAAGGTCTGAAAAAATTACCGAGTTTGACTTAGCTGAAAAAAATAAATTTGAGAAACTTATGTTTGAAAAACAAGAATATACTAAAAAAATTTCTAAAGTTAGCGAGTTTATTTATAATTTTGAAAATAAATATTCTCGTCGACCATCTGATGAAGAAATAATTTCAAATTTAAAAAATGAAGTAAGTGTAGCTGATATTAAAATTATAATTGATCAAACAAATACAGATTAATTACATTTTAAAAATATATTTAACAATTATATATATTCAAATGTACAGCACAATGCAGATCGAAAAATTGAAAGAATGTCTCACAAAACTTGCTCTTAAATCTGGTTTCGATTCACTTGGTGATTTTGTTAAGTACAAAGAAAAAAATATATGCAACGGGGATTATAAGGCTGTTTACCCAGAAATTCAAATAATTTCTACATCTGACGACAAAACTTACGTAGACAATTTAAAAGTTATGACAGCACAGAATTTATATGATAATAAAACAGGTGACATAATTAAATTAACAGATGAGATGTCTAAAAAACTCAATATATTCGCACCGCCTATTAATTGGTGGGCTTCTGAAAAATGGGATGGTATTCGAGCATTATGGGACGGAGAAAAGATTATATCCCGTGGTTCAGGCGTTGGCAAACCTAAAGTTTATACATATATTCCAGAATGGTTTAAAAATATATTACCACCGGGTATACCCCTAGACGGAGAAATATGGATCGGCCGAGGCCTTTTTCAAAAAACCAGTAGACTTTCTACTTTAAAACCTGGTAAGAGCTATACAACCGAACAGATTGAAAAGATCTGGGCAGGAGATATTGATCCACCTGTTGTATTTAAAATTTTTGATATTCCAAATGACCCAAGACCATTTGAAAAAAGAATGGCTTTTTTACAGACAGTTGTAAAAGATCGCAAAGTTTGCTGGAATTCTATTATGTATCCCAATAAGAAAATATTCCCTCTCCAGATTACGGAACAAGTTAAAATTAATTCTATGGAACAACTTATTAATTTATATACTAAATTAACATCTGAAGGCGCCGAAGGCATCATGCTAAGGGCACCAGGTTCGCCCTATCAACCCAAAAGAAGTAAATACATGTTAAAGTACAAAATTAAAGAAGACGCCGAGTGTATACTTCGAGAATACATCCCCGGAGACGGAAAATATATAGGTATGCTGGGTTCTTTGAAATGCGAACTAATGGCAGACGGTAAACCGAACGGCGTCTTTACACAAATAGGTACCGGTCTAAATGATAATCAAAGAGAAAATTATAATAATTCTAATTCATCAGAACACATTCCTATTGGAAGTGTAATTTCATTTAGTTATATGGAAATGACAAAAGAAGGCGTACCACGTCATCCAGTTTATAGAGGAATTCGTGACGACATAACCATGTCAAAACAATTGAATATACCTCTAAAAGACGTTAAAAAAATCTTATCTAAATTGATATCTAAAATAATATCTGAAAAGGGAGCAAACTGGACTTTCAAAATTAAAAGTTATAAACAAGCAAATGAAATTTTGAAGGATAACATGGTCCTAAATTCAGTAGAAGACTACATTAAAGTTCTACGAGAAGGAGATATGAAATTGGCAGGCGAAGAAAACTTTAAAGCAAAGAATGGAACCTGGAAAAGTTCTATTTTACAGAAAATAGACAGTATTCTAAAAACAGGTCAAACTGATGGAATATCACTTACAGAACAAGATCCAAGAAGTCTCGCAATTGAAAATCTCACAAAAGTTCCAAATATCGGACCAACCACTGCGGCCAAAATATATGACTCAGAAGAAATAACTACCATCGATGAACTTAAATACATTTATTCTATTAATAAAGAAGTACTAAACGATAAACAGGCGATTGGGTTAAAACATTATGATGATTTAATGCGTAGAATTCCTCGAAAGGAAATGGACATGTGGAATGAAATACTAATTAGTGTATTCTCTGAGACAATGTCTGAACTCGGTATAACTGGAGAACTTATACTGGCCGGTTCTTACCGTAGAAAAACATCAGATTCTGGAGACATTGACGCTTTAATTACGACAGATGTTAAAAATCCAAGAGTAATGACTACATTTTATAACAATCTTGTAAAACAGGGCATAATCGAAAAAACAAATGTTCTCGCAAAAGGACCAACTAAGATAATGGCTATTGCCAGCATTGATGAATATTATCGTCATCTTGACATCTTTTATCATCCCAAAGAAACTTTTCCATTTGCTATACTATTTACAACGGGTTCTAAAGAATTTAATATTAAAATGAGAAAATTTGCTCTCGAAAAGGGATACTCATTGAACGAACAAAACTTAACAAAAATTTCCCCAACAGGTAGAAAGGTATCAGAATCAGAGTACACACCTGTAATAGGTAAAAATTTTCCCACATCAGAAAGAGACATCTTCGATTTTCTTGAATATCCATATATTTCTCCAGAAATGAGATAAGTTAAACATTAAATTTAAATATTTTCATTTTAATAAATGACCCAATGTTATTCGTATGAAACTATTGCTGAACGTGAAAAGCCTTTGTTTGAAAATGTTGACTTAACTATCGTTTTAACAATGAAAAATTCTAATAGATTTAATAAAGACCCCATGCTTCTTAATTTATCTAAGAAAACTATATTTCAAATTAACAAAGGATTCAAGAATTGTAAAAAACCTCATAGTATTAAAAGAACTGTAGAGGATATAACACATGCTTATTATACCGCTTTTGAGTATTCTAAAAAATATAACAATGTTATTATACTCGAAGATGACGCAGAAGTGCTTAATTACGAAGTTTCACATTATAAAACGATAGATAAATACATCGGTTCTAACGATTTTACCATTATTTCATTGGGTTCACTTGGATTTTTTACCAAAGTAAATGAATTGTTTTATGAAGCACATCCTATGTATTTTGTCCAAGCTCAAATTATATCTAAAAAAACCAGGAACGACGTTCAAAATCTAATGTTAAGTAAAAATTTTATTGGGCACGTTGATGAAATCTATTTTTCACGACAAAACGTTCTTATATATCATGAACCTCTTATTATCCAAGTTTTTTCAGAAACTGAAAACTTTGAACATTGGGGGGGTCCTCCTTTGTTTTTACACAGATTATTTTTAAATACATTGGGTCTTAGAGAAAGTAAAACGAGTTGGTATAAAGGATATTTAATTTGTAAAGCAGGATCTGAAATTAAAGAACACAAATACATTATAGTCTTAATTATTGCTATTCTATTTGTGCTTTATTGCAAAAAATAATTAATATTAAAATTAAAAAAAGATATATAATTAATACATACTCACCAAATGGAACCGTTTAGAAATCCCGATGTCGAAAAACAGTTTCATAAACTAGTTAAAAGTTTTTTATCTAAAAATGAAAACTATGATATGTCTAAATTTATCGGTGGGATGCCTATTACCTTAGAAAAAACAGATGTACCAAATTTAATGTTAAAAGGTCCAAATGGCGCGTCAAAATATACTGTTACGCAAAAGGTAGATGGAACAAGGTATCTCATGTATATAGGCCCCGATACGGGTATATCTAATGTAAAACAGCGACAAGTATGCTTCGTAGATCGCAATATGAATTTGAATGTCTTAACTTCCCCATTGAAATTACCGGACATTAACACTCCCGAAATGCTTTTAGACGGAGAATTGGTATTTTTTGATTCATCTGGTAAACCTCATAGAGAATTAGATCCAGTTAAAATACGAGGCGTTTCTTTCATGGTATTTGACATTTTATTTGGTCCCGAAAAAATTTCAATTGATTCGGATGGTAAAAAAGTAATTGGTCAGTCATTCTCTATGATGGTTCCTGAAGATAATAGACTGAGAAGCGAACCATGGCCTTATATTGCTAGATACGATATTCTTGCTAAACTGATAAACCCAGAATTAATTGAGTTTAATAAAGGAGAACCATTATTACCGAATGCTTTTAAATCTGTAGATTTTTTCAATATTGAACTCAAGCCGATTTATTTTCTAGATATCCTATTGTCTGCTACATTACCTTTGTATAATACAATAGGTTCTGGCTGGCTTCAGAACCAATTAAAGGAACATCGTAGAAAATATTATGATTACATCTCTACTATTAAACAAAACACTGATAAATTTAAACGGAAATTGGAACTGGATGGTCTAATTTTTACCTCAGCAGACACATTGTATACAACTGGAAATTGGGACAATTTGCTTACTGGACAATATAAATGGAAGCCTCCTACAGAACAGAGCGTAGATTTAAGAATAGTTAAAATAACAGATGCAACAGCAAATATCCAAGTTATGAAAGGTAACACGCTTGAAATTTTTCAGGACCGTGGTAGACCTATAGTAGTTAATGTTCCCGTTTCCGTTAATTCTGGAACGATACATGAATTTACAGCAGATTTTAAATACAAAAATTCTAGACCAGATAAGACAAGGCCCAATGCTATTAGAACTGTTCTAAATGTTATGCGCAGCTTTAAAAATCCAGTAAATATAGATAATCTTATTTACTTTCTTAATCCTGATAACGAAAAAGCTTACCGCGTAATTCTTGATCATTCCTCGAAAACAAAATTATTTAAATGTATAGCGGCATCGGAAAATGTTAAACTTCTGAAACAAGAAGACATAATCAAGATTCAAGATATGATTAAAAATGTAAATACAACAAAAGACATTGAGGTAGAAATTAGACTTGGTAAAATCAATAAATCAGGTAAGACTTTTTTCAACCCCATCATAACCAGAAAAGATTTTGAAAAAATTCTTAATAATATTGAAAGATTTGGATTTAAAAAAGAAATATCAGATTTTATAGATATTTATGACCAGGGTATTCGAACGAGATACATTTATTCACATGATTTCGCAAAATTTATACAATATGAAAGTGTAATTAAAAATAGGATATCTAACATAGACGTTGAAATTTCAAATGTATTAAATTTTGATACTAGATTTTCTTTATCTACCGAGACACGCGTGATGAAATCTAACACAACAGGGGATACAAAGAGAAAATATAGAATTTCTTACATTGAACCAAATTCGTTATTCAGGGTAGACTTTACTGCTATAACCTCTGTTGAATACTTTCCAGAAACTAGAATGTTCAAAACTAATAATAACCCCGATGAAAAGTTTCAAATAGAAATTGAATTTATGAGTAATAATATTAATGTTAATGAACTATTTAAATTTTTGACACATCTATTGAGCTTCTGATAAAACAGAACCGTTATAAATGAGACGAATATTCTGAGAAATGTACCATTCTTCTGAATCGCTAAATAATGATACATCAACTGGTCTGAATTTAGTATACAGATTATTCAAAACAGTGTCGTATTCATATTTTTTATCGGTTTTATTTAGTATACTTATCTTGCGTTTAAACACTATATTTCCAGAGGAATCCCTGTTAATTTTAACTTTTACATAATCGTTTCGAAATAATTTATCAGGAATTTCTTTTTTCGTAAATTCGTACTTATTCAAGAAATTTAACTCGTTTGGAAAAGTCTTGTCACTGTGACCAAATTTAATAATTGAACCTTTGGTAAGCTCTAGAATTTGAAGTTCGGCCGTGTCATCCGTGGTATCTTTTTCCCCCCAAGTGATATAATCACAAATTTGTGAATTTATAAATATTAATGTATTTGCTTTGTTTTCATTAATAAAGTAATTACTACCGTCTATTATATCCGCAAAAAAATCAGGGAATACAATAATTTCATCTGAAATACTGTTTAATATAGAGTTTTGTAATTCTAATATAGTTTTATTTCTTCTGTTAAACGGAACTGAAACATAAGATTCATCATAATATATCAAATCTATAATATAAAATTCAGTTAGATTTTCTATTTCATTTTTTCTTAAGTATCCAAATAAAACAATGTCTGTATCAAATTTATTAGAAATTTCAGAATCTACACTGTTTAAATATGAATTTATATAAAAATTTCCGCCCGGACCGAGACACAAGAAAAAGGGATAACTATTTCCTGGAACCGATTTTACTACGAATGGGACCGTTCTAAATGAATTTAAACTAAATGCGGTAAGATTTGTTTTAGTAATGGGGGGGATTTCTACTAAACTTTTGAAAATCGATGTATTTTCTGGTAAATTTTTTTCATTTAATTCAGAAATAATGTTTTTGATTATAGTTCCACCCTGATTTATAACAAGATCTAATCTTTTGAGATTAAATTTAACACATTCTATTAACCGGTTTTTATTAAACGTGTTTAACCCTGGAAATACTCTGGAATCTCTTTTAAATGCTTCTCCTTGAATATTTATAATTTCCCCATCCTGTGTTCTAACAACATATTCATTAGATTTTTTACTTTTTTTCTTAATCACGGTTACGATTTCAGGGCGCCCATTTATATTGACTTCTGCCGTTGAACCCGGACTGTTACTGTCTGGTATTAAAATGCCCGAACCAATATCTTCTCCATCGATGATATTATATTTATTGGCCTCATCTTGATTTCTAGGAAACCCTTTTATAAGATATTCTTTCATAAGTTGTATTGATTTTTCACTTTTTGCTTTGCAACATGGATACCAAAGTCCGTCGGGGCCTTGTACGCCTTCTGGATTAAGATACTGATAATTGGGATCCGGACAGGTTCCGCTCCAAGAATACGGGTCTGGTCTTTTTCCTTCTTTCCACGTTTTTCCATCATCATCTACTCTAGTCTGAGTATTCCTACACACTGAAGATGGAACAGCGTTTCCAGAAATAGTATTATAAGACTTTATATCTTTTGATATTTTATCGATAGCTTTATCCGTGAGCGTTTCTACTTGATTTTTAAACAATTCTTCAAAAGATCTAATTACATTGTTAAATAATTCTGATTTTATCTCCGTGTTGCCTTTTTGGCACAAACCCTGTGTTATATTTTTATCACTACACCTAGATATAGTCATAATTATAGTACCGTATTTATTTATTATACAGGTCATTTTTAAACCCGGTGCCGGAGTAACTACAGCCCTGATGTATTCTTTTGACATAACCCCAGTACGGGTCATTCTGCCAAGAGAATATTCCCATTCTATTATACGAATATCATTTAAAATTATTATTTTTTTACCAGAAGTCGTAGTTTCAACACTAGTAACTCTACCGGGTATTAATTCACCGGAAGAGTCGAAAGGGCTTATTAGTTTATCTAAGTTTTCAAAATTGACTTGTTTTTCACCGAAGTCGCTAAGTGTAAACTGCCCGGACATCGAATGTACATAGGAATAATCCTCGAATATTCTATATTCACGTTCTCCGGTTATTTCTTCTAATACATCTGTGTTTACCACATCAACATCTTTAAGGCGCGCAATTAATCCTGTTATCATGGAATTATAATCACTTTCGTCTTCTGGTACATTTATTAAATTTATAAGACCGTTTTTACTTATTCTAATTGATGTTTTATTTCCAGACTTTTCATAAGAAATTATAACATTATTTAAAAACTGAGTAGTTGAAGTCTTAGCTGCTAATTTTTTGGGCCCGCGTTTTTTAAATACGCCACTGGTGTCAAAAGAAATTTTAGTTAAGATGTCTTCATTCTCTTTATTTAAAATGTCTCCCAGTGAAACCTCATCATCTAATAACAGAACCTCATCGTTGAGTTCTTCCTGGGATATAGTACCGTTATTAATCCTGTTTTTAATATCAACAAAGTCTCCGTTATAACTGGATACCAATATATAATCTTTTAGACCTTTTAGTGTAAGAAATAGACTTTCCTTGTTAGGAACATCACAATCTTCCCTGTGATCATCTGGACCAATAGAATCGCATATACTACAATACAAACCTTTTTCTATTGGACCTATTGGAGGACGATTATAATTATCATTTATTGTTTCATTTCCTAAAATTTTTTTTTGCGACAGACTTAATCTATAAAAGCCTTCTTCATCTTCGTCCAAAGGAAAATCAGTTTTAAGTTTTTCAATGTCTATGATTTCGTCAGGTTTATCAAATCTATTTATAAAAACGTTGATACCATTGACTTTAATATTGGTTGACATTTAATATATATAAAACATTATTTTTTGACGAATGTATTTTACACGTATTTATTAGTCGAAATGAATATAAAAAAAATATTGATACTAATCAACATAATATGTCTAATAAAGAAATAGAAAATTTTAATAAGTTGTTCGAAGAATTTTTAGAAAAAATAATCTCAAGTTTTCAATACGCAAAACTTAAAACTTACTACAGAGGGTTTAAAATTTTAAAAACTACATCTCCCGCTACTCCGGCCAATTTATTTATGGCTGGTTGTGTAGGATATAAGACCCAAATTAAACAAAGAAATGATACATTCTTTTTCAAAGATAGTAATATCTCTAATACGGCCAAAAATTTTGGTAATTTTACAGAAGATTGCGGTCTCGATTCTTATTGGAACGAACTTACGCCATCTACAAAGAAGGCTATATGGGACTATATTCAGTCTCTTTTCGTATTGGGAGAAATTATTATAAACAACAATGAAGAATTATTCAATAAGTATAACAAAATGTATGCATCTGATTATAAAACTGAAATAAATAACTTACATACAGAAAAATTTTCTATAGAATTCCTCGAGAAAATAAAATAATTATGTAATATTAAATGACATCTTATTGGTTAAGCAATTTTTGTGCCCTGTTTTCTTCTCTTAATGTAATTCCGTTTATTGGAGAAGATAAAAACTATCAATACAATTCATTGACAAGACTTATAATCCTAGTAACTATATTAGGATACATTTTCACAGAGGACGTAAATATAATATTTTCTGGGTTTATATCTCTAATATTATCTATTGTATTTTACTTTATTACATTTAATTCGAAGTCTGTAGAAAATTCTGTAGAAAATTCTGTAGAAAGTTATAAATTAGAAACTGAGACAAAGTCTGACAAGATTGCGGCAAAAGATGAAATACAAAATCAATTCAATCAGGTGTCATTGGATTATACCCCTCCAGATACAGATGATAAGCGTAAACATATATATTTTCTAGAAGGAGATATGTCAGCATCAAAAATTACAGATGTGAAAATAGATACAACTGAATTTTTACCAACCGGTCCAAAAGTTGTAAACTCTATTACAAAAAATTTTAATAAACTAAATATAAATATTTAAATTAAAATTTATTATATCACATTATATAATAATGGAATATACGGGAGAGACGGCTAAATCCAAAATTATAGATTATAATTCTGAAGGTAGATATAATCAAACAATGGATTACAGCGTGTTACATTCTGCTAAAGTAGAAGATAGAGCGGTAAAGGCATTGGTTAAATATAATAAACAACAAATACAAGCAAAAGAAATGACTAAGAAATTACAACCAGTCGTTGTAAGGACTAGGAATAAGGCTATCGATTTTAATTCTGTTTCTTCCGGTGTCAATGAAAGATACAGAGAAAAACTGGTTTCTTATAACAACAGGCACTACATTTTATACGATACTGAAAATATTAATGCTGAAAGCGGAGACTATGATTTTATAAATGAAGATTACACAAGTAAAAGACAGAAAGAAGTTCCATTTAAGAATGAATATAAGTATAACTATTTAGATGAAACAATTGGAAATTCAAAAGTATTAAATAAAGATATAATTACTGATTCAAACAGATTCAACAGAACTAATAAAACATTATAAAGAAAATAAATATATTTATACATTAAATAAATTATGTACATGTCTTCAAACGTGAATTCCGTGGCATATTCTTCAAGAGAAGGTATATACCAAGTACCAGAAAGTGAAATGCCATATTATATAGACAACTTTGAAATATCTTTTATGGAAAATGTATCTATACACCCGGTTTTATTAGCTTTAACACACAGCTTAATCATAGGAGAAGATATACTAAATAATAATACAGAAGAAACTAGGAAAACTTTAACTGATGATCAATTTAATCAACTAAAGTGTATCCAAGAACTTTCTAATTGTTGTATATGTATGGAGAATAAAAGATCAAATATACAGTTAGAATGTAATCATACATTTTGTAAAAATTGTATCAGAAAATGGCTAACTGAAAAGTCCAATACTTGTCCAACATGTAGAAACGAAGTTTAATTAAATATCTTAATTTAATATTATAATTTAAAATATTTAATTATTAATAATTATGAATACATTAACTATATTAATCGTAGCACTATCTATATTTGGTTTGTATATTAATATCAATAGAAGCGATATGAGTAATCCAGAACTTATGGATACGTCTTGGTTATCTAAACTTGGTGAAAAACAAATAAGAGAGAATAATGAATTAGCAACTGATGTTAAAAAATTAATAGATGAACTTAAATTAGACCCTAAATTAATAGATCAAGGAAAAAATATTAATTCCGAAGAAATAGATGATATAATTAAGAAAGTCGGCGAGGATTATACTTTAGTCGATGATACTCCTAAAAAATATAATGAAATCGGTGAAAAACCCGGCAAAACAGATGATTTTGAAATATTAAATTTAGGAAAAAATGTAAAGGGCGGTTCTTCAACCAGAGCATATGGATGGGTACGTCCGTCTACAGTAGATAAAACAGACGCCAATGGCACAATGTCGAAAGAAGATATATCTTACAAGAATAACTACCCTTATAAACCAGATGAATTAAGAATGAAATCTGGTGATTCTAAAATATTAAATAGTTACGATTATTTAAAAGGAAAGGTATTTAAAGAGAATGCTCAAGTTGGCACAATGATACTACCTAAGGATACTTCCGCCTTTGACATTAAAAATACATTTACAGAAAGAGCTACAAGCATCTATAAAACAAGAATAGGACCCGAAAATAAAATTTTACCAGATGTTAGGCCGGTAAACCCTGATTTATTAAAGGAAAGAAATAATCTTAAGTTAAATTCTTTAGATGAAATGAGTGATAGTATAGAAATTAAGACAAGACCCAATTTAGTAGGTTTTAAAGATACGGTTGAACATATGAAAAGACATGAAAAACTTTTTCCTTTAGATAAAGTAGATTCTGATATGAAAAATATATCTCGTAATTACAATCTAAAATAAAATATTTAATATTAATTAAATCATGATGAATATTGCTTATCGTAATATTGGTGTAGATAATAAACACAAACAAACTATAGTGAATGACATGAACAACAACCTATCTTTACCAAATAAAGAGCATAAACAAATCAGGTTAATAGAAAAAGTTCCACGAGAAAGAACAATCTCTTTTAAAAAAATGCTTCCTTATGAAATGGAATATGCCACTAAAAGTAACACGGTGAGTAGATCGAGTTATCACGACGATCTTATAAATTCACTTAATATTAAAACAAAACATATGGATGACGATACGCATACTTTATTAACTAGTACAGCGTCGCATAGCAGAGACTACAGTGGTAAAAAAATAATTCAAACAATTAACCCTAAAAATCAGGTTTCTGGATTAACGGATAAAAATTTAATGTCTCATATAATTGTACCAAGTTCTTTGGTAAGCATAGTTGCCCCAAAAAATAATATAAAGCATATGGATGTATATCGCAAAGCAGATACTAGACTTTTGCCACCTGTTATAACGCCGGTTGTGTCTATAAAAGAAAAGAATCTAATTATAAAATAATTTGTTCAATGGTCTTTTTATTTTCGTTAAGAGTTTGTTCAAAAATATTTCTCAGTTTTATCAACGGTTGTCTAGAACCAATACTGAGTTTTATAGTTTCATATGAAACCCATTTCACATCATTTATCTCTAAAAACTTTTTATCTGCGTTAATCTTTGATAAAAATTTTTTGGTGGACAAAAACTTATACCTATAGGCAGTATTAAACGGTACTTTAACTAAATACATATAATAAGGATACCCCGAAGGTGTTTTACATTTTATACACTGAGAATTATATTTAGTAAGTGTATTCTTAATAAGATCTTGATCTTCTATACACCCAAGAGTTTCTTCCCATGCTTCTCTTGCGGCCGTTATTTCTGGATCCGTACGGTCTGATACTTCACAAGCACCTCCAAAATTAGACCATTTATTGTCCCAGTCTTTTCCAAGAAAAAAGTAAGGCACTTGTTCTATACTTTTAGTATAAAATAGTATTCCTGCTCCATATATTATATTATTAGATATCATTTTAAGAATAATAATTTTTATCTTTAAAACGAATTAAGAAAAAAAAATAATTAAATAATACGCGGCCATGTATGTCTTCATTTATAAATAAATACAATGTAAACCCACCCCTTAATTTATTATTTACTCGTTCCAATGATAACAAAAAAATAAATTTTAATAAATATAATATGAGCGGGTCGGTACCAAAAATACAAGTTGAAACTGAAAATTCATCTAGACCAACTGTACAGATTAAGAATCCAGTTAGTATAAAGGGAATAGATGTCCTTAGAGACGATGATTCCGCATCTGATATTTCTGGGAGTACTGTAGAAGCTACTCCAGAAACGCGTACTAAGAAAACAAGTCTTAAAAGTGTAAAGTCCAAAAATAAATTCAATGCCGATGATTATCAAAGTTTTGTTAATAATTCCAAGAAAAAGGATGGTTCAGATTCCGGTTCAGATTCCGGTTCAGATTCCGGATCAGATTCCGGATCAGATTCCGGTTCAGATTCCGGTTCAGATTACAGTTCGGGGTATTCCGACTCAAGCCATGGTTCTAAGGATAAACAAAAGAAAGACCCAAAACAAGAAAAACAAGAAATACTTCTTAAATTACTTGCCTTAGAGAAAAAAGGTGTAGAACTAACAAAAAAGTATTCCATGTCTTCGAAACTTTCAGATTTACGTTTTGAATTAGAACTTCATCAGAGTAACGCCGAGCAAGAGATGAGTGTAAAATTTCAACAAAAAATTCTAATGGCAGCAGTAACAGGTCTTGAATTTGCGAATAAAAAATTCGATCCTATTGGGGCTAAACTAGAAGGTTGGTCAGAATCCGTGATGGACAACTTGGATGATTATGAATCAGTTTTTGAAAGACTTCACGAAAAATACAAAACTCGAGCAGAGCTTCCCCCTGAATTACAACTTATGGTAACACTAGCTGGAAGTGCATTTATGTTCCATGTTACAAAGTCTTTATTTAGTAGTGCTATGCCAGCAGGAGAAAACGGACTACAAAATTCGGAAATTATGAAAAATATAGCATCGGCGATGAGTAATTCAAGGCCTCCTCCTTCAAAATCAAATGAAATATCTGGACCAAGCATGAATTTGGCCAGTATGCTGAAAGATGACGATAGTATTTCTAATAGCACTGTAGAAACATCCAAGGAAGTAAAGATTAGCGAAAAGGGAAAACGAGCAATTAATATTTAATTTTTTTTTAAAAAAATATTATATAATTATATAAATGGTATTATATTATAATCAACAATCAGTGCCTATTATAGATAAACATGACCCATCTTTACTTCCAGTAAGTGATATTCAAAAAAGTAAAAACATTCTTTATACTCGAGACGAAAGTTCAAGAGACGTTTATCGCGAAAATAAAGGATTTTTAGAGAGTTTGTCCAGTACAATTTTTGGAGGTACCCCCGAATTATATTCGAAATTATTGGAAGAAAATTTTATTAATTTATCTACCGATGAAAAATTAATTTTTCTGTATAAGACTAACCTTATTCAATACAAAACACATAATAACTATCTAATGATTATAATGTTTTTATTAATTGTAATAGTTTTTAATTTGTATTTTAAGAAATATTAATAACTTTTGTGTTTATATTTTTCAATGTGTATCTGGAATTAGTATAGGACAATTTTCTGAATTGTTCTATAGTTTTATCTCCACCATACTCCTTCAAGGTATATATACTAGGAGCACAACCAAATCTAAAGCTTTGACCAAAAAGAGCTCTATAAAATTGACCGACAAGATAACTTTTATTTTCAAAGATTTTATTATTCAAACAATAAGATTTAACGCAATTAGGAGAACAAAAATTACCAAATAATTTATAACGTTTTAATTTTGAACAATAATCTATAGGTAAGTAAAAGGGTATACATTCAAAATTATGATGGCAATTGTAACATCTTACATCTGTAATTTCTTGTTTACTCTTTGTGACGTCTACTCCTCTGTTATAATGTTTTACAGATTTAATATTTTCATTTATAACGTCGCACGTGTCTTCTTCGTCACTTGATACTAATATATTACAGTCCTTATTATGTTCTGTGAAAAAATCTGAGATATTTACGGTTTCTTCCTCTTTTTCTTTATCATGTACTTGAATACATAGATTTCCAAAAGACAGTGCATTAGTAGAATAATCATCTTTGATTTCTTCAGTGTCATTGAAACTTATATCATCTACCTCTCTATCATTAATATAATTATTCTTGAAAATGGTTGTTTCCCATTTCTTTTTCCTCCCCCTTTTCTTCTTAATAGGTTCTTCTTTATTTTCATCTGGTACAGATTCGGTAATAATTTCTTTTTTCTTACGGCCTCTTTTCTTAACAGTTTCTTCCATTAATCTATTTAAAGAAACTCTTTATTAATTTTCAATAAATGTTTGCTTTATATACCTTTACTTTCGTAGGTATAGTTACTTACGTCCTAAATAAGGCTTATAACTATCTAAATACTTACAAGACATTTGAAGACACGTATGAACATGATGAGTACAAATTGCTGTGTTATCGCATAATTCTTGAAGACGCTTCTGAGATTTTAAAATCTGAACTAACTGATGAACAAATTGTGGAAATTGATGAATCTTCAGACATTAAAATCAAATGTATTATTATTGAGTATATGTACAATGGCAAATTTATGAAGTATATCACATATACGAAAGATATTAGATTTCCTATCTACAATTTTGACATTGCTCCAACAGCGTACCCATATTATCCAGATATAATAATTCTAAATGGTATGGACGTTACAAAATATATTGAACCATGGTTGGGTCCTTATTGTAATTTTTACATTGACCGCGAAGAACCTATTAAGCTACAAGATGCTTTGATGGATCATCCTGATTACGAAGATATTGATTTCGATAATGGACAACTTTTGATGATTTCGAATGAGACTCCTCTCGAAGGTAGAAAGTGTATTTCTAGACTTCTTCCGTGTAAACTTCTTTGGAAGAGACACGCTGCGGTAGATCCGAGAGATGAACATCTTTTGAAAGATTAAAATTAACTATTAATGTATTTAAAAAACTAATAAATTAAATCTAAATAATGACAGACAAAACTGAAAACCCTGTATTATTTAGATTTAAAACTGTCCAGACAAATGCTATAAGAATTCTATTCGAATCTCTTAAAAATATTCTTTCAGACGTCAATTTTAAAGCCGATAATACTGGTTTAAAACTCACAACAATAGATGGTACCAATAGTGCCATTGTAAATTTATTTCTACAGAAAGAAAAATTTGAAGAATACATTTGCTCTAGAGTTACTAATATTGGCGTTAATCTTCTGTCTGTCTTTAAAATATTGAAAGGTATTAAACACTCCGATACTATATCATTTACTATATATGAAAACGAAGACGGGCACATGTATATCCAATGTGAAAATAGCGAAAAACAAGCTAAAATTTCTACAAGAATTAAACTTCTTGATATGGACGAAAAAATTTACAAAATCCCAGATATCAAGTTTAATAGTTATATAACAATGCCGAGTTCTGATTTCCAAACATATATATCAGATCTTTCTAATATTTCAAATGAAGTACACTTTACATATAATAAAGCTCTTAAATTAAGAGCGATAGGAGATTTTGCTGATCAAAGTATTATAATAAACGAAACAAATGATAAATCAGAAACAGAGGAACATTGTGGTGTTTATAACATTAAATACATCTTATTGTTTACAAAATCTACTAATTTGTGTAGCACTGTTGAAATTTATCTAAAGACGGGTTATCCTCTTACTATTTTATATAATGTAGCAAATTTAGGTCAGATTAAATATTGTTTAGCTCCAAAGCAATGTTAATTTTCTATTTCTAGAATATCTATATCATTATTACTTAGACAAAAATTACATCTATATTTGTAGTACATTTTCAAAGTAAAGTCTTTGATTCTTATAAACATTGTTTTAATTAAGTAAGAATTCTTTACTAGATTTAAAACAATTTCAAGTTTTTCTGGATCTATCTCTGTATTAAATTTTTTAGTTAAAATTTCGTGTACACATAATAACAATATATTTTCAAAGTCTTTGGATTGAAAACTCTTAATATGTTTTTTGTTTATTCGTAAGAATTCTAATAGTTTAAATAAGAGATTAGAATAATCTATATTTGTATCATTATCTGATATTATGTCATAAAGACCATTATTTCTTAAAGTAATCAGCAGTTTGATATAATAGTCTTTATTTTTAATTTTAATTATCTTTTCTTGTATAGTCATTTATAATATACAAATAAATTAAATTACATTAAAATGAATTAACGTATGATAAGACGCCGCTACTACTACACCAGAAAATGCGTCAGTAGCAAAAGAGTAATTGAAACCTAAAGGGTCATAGTAATGTGTTTTAAGATGGGGAAAAATTCTCGAGTATCTCATTGGTATACCTAATAATCCAGATATAGCGATTACAAGAATTAATGTGTATAAATTAACACCTGACAAATTCAAAAAGTCGAGGCTCTTCATTACAATATAATGGGTTATAGCTCCAACAAACCCAGCTACAAGCGCCGCAGATAAGACAGTATGTTTTTTAAAGTATTCTGAAAGAACTGTTATCCATTTCATTTTTTCAATGCCGAAAAATTTTAATTTCTTCTCGGCGAAAAGTCTAAGAATAATATCCCAAAATGCCGTTATTAAAAAAATAATTATTATATCCTTCGATAAATTATTATTTACGCTCATTTATTTATTTTAAAAAAATATATTTTATTTATATTAAATGATGTTTATGAATTTATCAATACCTCTCTTGGTGGGTTTAGTAGTGGCCATTGTAGTCGCGGTGTTATGGGCTAATGGTTCGTTTTCGACTAGAAAGCAGTATAGAAACAAGGACCGTTTTTCGTTAGAGGGTACAATTCAGAAGAATTTGACAGATTTAAATATTGGTCAGCTTAATAACCAAGCCTCTAATAAGTTTCATTTTGATAATATAGTTACAGACGTTGTATTAGACAATGGTAAGCGCTTGGATTCATTGTATGTTGAGAAGAAATATACCGGTCCATATGGTATTTCTACCAGATCGGCTGAGTTAGATAAAGACGTTGATGTTGTCGCGTCTGTAAAAGATTTAGAACCTACTACAATAGTTGAAGTAGATTCTTCACAGGTTAAACCTATGCAAGAAGTAACCGTCAAGAAGGAAAATGTAATAGCATCGGCAGAAGTAATCGTAAAGGCAAAGGATGTTAAACCTGGTGAGAAAGTAGTTGTAAAACCAACGCAGGTCAGACCAAGACAGCAGGTTCTTAAAAAGAGTAAAGTATCGGGTGATTCGCAATTAGTGACCAAAGAAGAAGTAGACCTTAACGAAGATGTGACGGCTGACTCTAGCCAGTTAGATCCGGAAGAAGATGTAGTTGTTAAAGCTTCTCAGGTAAAACCTAACAAGTCTGTAGTTACTCAAGGTAAGTCTCTAGCCTCTGACAAAAAGGTAGTCGTAGAAGCAGATAAACTAAAGCCAGAAGAAGTTGTCATTGTAAAAGCTTCTGATACTAAACCCACTGCAGAAGTAAAACCAGTTGTTGCTCTTGCTGGTACTCCACAATTAGCTGTTCCGGCAGCAGCGGACGGAATTGAATTAGAAGTTCCGGAACCTCTTTCCCTTAATAACGTAGAAAACAGATTAGGATCTGCTGCAAGTTTTGGAAAATTATATTCAATGAATAAACAACCAACTAGAAAGGCTTATTCAACAGTAAGTTCGGGTATAAGTCTTGATGAATTTCCAGTAAGAAGCACTGTACATACGTCTTAGGATCTAATTATACATTCAGAAATACAATCAGAAATACATTCGGGAGCATAGTCTTGATCCCCGAAGTTTTTAATATAATTAATCTTAAATTTTTTACTTTTATACAATGATAGTCTTTTGCGATGCCAATTATTAAAGACACTTATTGTATCATTGACATCTATAACAAGTGGATGATTTTCATTTTTCCTACGTAAAATCCTACCAACAGCCTGTTCAACATTACACTTTGGAGAAGCAAGTATTAGAGTGTCTAGTCCTGGATTGTCATAACCCTCTGAAGCCATTTGGTATGTTGCTACAATAATTCTACATTCATTGGACTTTTTTAAATCACAGGTTTTCATCCCTCCATAATAAAGTCCAACTGAGTACTCTTTTAAAGAATTGAATAAGAAATCACAATGAGCTTTACGATCTGATAGTACAAGAATTTTTCTGTTGGATGCGTAACACTCTTTAATCAATTTTAAAATGAATGCATTTCTAGATTCAATTTCCGTTATACTTGTTATACTGGCAGGAGAATTTACTTTTCCATTTGATAAATATTTTATTACATTTTCTGAAAAATCTGAGAAATTGTAAATATGTATCTCTGGTTCTATAATAAGTAATTGTACATTTACAGCCACTTTACTTAAAAACCATTCCAGTGTGTATTCCAACCGATCTGCTCTTTTTAAAGTCGCTGTAAGTCCAAGATTATATTTTGCCCCTATCTTATAAAATACATTTGAAAAAACTTTGGAACAATAATGATGCGTTTCATCATAAACAGCAAATGAAAATTCTTTGAAGATTTCTTCTGGGTAGTCTTTCATTGAAATACTCTGAATCATTCCTATACATATACATTGACTAGTGTTGGTGTTCTTACCCTGAATTATACCAGGTGAAATACCTAAAAATTTCTCAATTTGTTCTTTCCATTGTTCCATAAGAGATTCTTTATTGACTAAAATTATTGTTTTTACTCCGAGTAGTTGGGATACATACAGACTAGCAAATGTTTTACCCCAACCAGTATATAAACAAGCTATACACGATCCATTTTTAAGTAATTCTGTATGGATGTCTTCAATTGCTTTTTTTTGATATTCTCTTGGGTATGAATTCATGGAAATATCCGCATAATATATGTCATTTAAGATTAATTCACCTTCATTAGAGACGTATCTTGGTATATACATAAATTTATTTGTAAGTTTATATAAGACATAATTTACAGGAGCATAATCACCTGGAGTAAAAGGCGTGACAGTTAATTCTTTTTTTAGACCAGTTCTTGACAGACTTACACGACGACCGAAAGGCATTAGATATGTATGTAATTTATTTTTATATTATTTTTGGAGAATAATCATCTACATCCATTCTTAATAATTTAAATATATGCATACATATATATATATGTATTTAAGTTTATTGTATATTTTTTTAAATATAGTCGTTTTTCCAAAAACAGTGATTCTTCATTTAGAAAAAATACCCAATGGGATTACACATGTAGGTGTATCGTTTGAAACACCATATAAAGTTGCCCGGTATGATTTTAGAGTATTTAACGAAAATAACACTTGTATGAGTACAAATCTAAATAAAAAAGATCTTAGTGTATATTATCCTAATATATATGACATTAGGTTTAATAAAAATGTTAGGATTTTTTTAGAGGATTTTTTGTCCCAAGAACCTAAAACAATAAATCATGATATTGTAATTGGAAAAACTTATAAAACATTTAATGAAATAGAAACGTATTCAAATAAAATCAATAAAAAATATATACTGGGTTTATATGATTGTAGACACTACACAAATAGGCTTATTAAATGGACAGGTATTAGTTCTGTACCCATTTGGGGTATTAATAAGTTTTTTAAATTAAAATATTTATAATTTATAAATGTATCGAGTAGCTTTTTTAAATTCAATAGTCGGAGTCTTTTTAAATATAATCCTTGCATTAATTTTATCCCCGTTTGCAACTCCTTCTCAGATTAAACCTCCAAACGGGTCCGCCAACTTAGATTTTTTAAGTCAGATAATGCATATGCTTGTTCATCACGGACAAGTATTATTTACAAGTTCTTTAATAATTTTTGCCCTAGTTTTCTTATCCACTATTATAGCAGACCAACTTTAATATTTTATTTAAAGAAATAATACATACATACAAATCAAATGGTAAAACTTTATATCACTACTGATCGTAATTTTCGTCATAATGTCAGGTGTAATAAAAAAAATCTTAGCGAATTGAAAGACGTTATAAAGAAGAAGACAGATGAGGTACATATGTACATTGAGCGTGAACGACAGCTTTATAATTCATATGTCCGATCAAGGGCGTTTAATAAAACGATCTATGAAACTTATTCAGATTTGTATGTAAAAAACGCAGAACTTGATAAAAATTTTAATAATATTAAAAAATCTCTTTGTGACGCAGAAGAAAAACTCAAAGAGACTACTGAATTGTACAAAAATCTAGAAGACGTTTACAATGAAAAAGTAGCAGAATGTGAAAGACTTAAGAAAGACGTTAAAACAGAAATTAAAGAAGAAAATATAATGTAAATGTATATAAAGAGAAAAGGTATATCACATTATGCAAATATTTGTTAAAACATTAACAGGTAAGACAATAACACTTGAAGTAGAATCTTCGGACACGATAGACAATATTAAGGCAAAAATTCAAGATAAAGAAGGTATTCCCCCAGACCAACAAAGACTCATCTTTTCGGGTAAACAATTAGAAGATGGTAGAACTTTAGCAGATTATAATATTCAAAAAGAAAATACACTCCATCTAGTTCTAAGACTACGTGGAGGAGATTAATTATACATTTTATTAAATAATTCTATGGAGGTGTAGCTCAGTCGGTCAGAGCGTCGGTCTTATGAGCCGAATGTCGCGGGTTCGAGCCCCGCCGTCTCCATAGAATTATTACAATTTTTTATTGTATTTAAAAAAACAAAACATTATAAAATATTATACAAATGGATTGTTCTATTTGCTGTGAAAAATTCAACAACACTAATCACGCAATGGTGTATTGTAAAGCGTGTACCACTGATACAACAGCATGTAGAACTTGTTGTAAAACTTATATACTAAATTCTAATAGTGACCCATCGTGTATGTTTTGTAAAACTCCCTGGGAACGCGAGTTTATGATAAAAAATTTAACAAAAACTTTTGTCAACGTGGACCTTAAAAAACACAATGAAGATCTTTTTCTAGAAAGACAGATATCTTTATTACCTGATACACAGAAAGAAGCTATTAAAGAAAAGAAGATAAGAGAACTTAGAAAACATTTAGAATCTGCTCAAAAAGAAAAAGATAGACTTAAAGCACTAGTTAAAGAACAAGTAGAAATTTGTCGCTCATATACGCTAGAAATAGTTACACTTCATTATGGTACATCCACGGAAGGTACATCAAATGTCAATTTTACAATTAAGTGTTGTAGAGAAGAATGTAATGGATTTTTAGACGATAAGTATCATTGTGCATTATGCGAGACTAATTTTTGTAAGATGTGTATGGAAATTAAAACAGATGGACATGTATGCAATGAACAAACTAAGGCAACTGTACAAACAATTAAAAAACAGGCAAAACCTTGTCCAGGTTGTGGGGAGATGATATCTAAAATAGACGGTTGCGACCAAATGTGGTGTGTTAAGTGCCACGTTCAATTTTCTTGGAGAACTGGACAACAAATGGAAGGGTACAATCACAACCCAGAGTATTTTCGTTGGCTTCGTGAAACTGGGCAAGAAATTGATAGAAACCCTAATGCGAATGAAATGCAAAACATCTGCGGAATCAACGTAGATGCTGTATATATTAATCGCACTATTATAAATCTTTTCCCAACGCAGCATTCTATACGTGATATTTTTTGTGATATATACAGATTTTACAGACACGTTGAATGGTTAGTCGGTACATTTCAAGAACGTGTGCGACAATCAGAAAGAAGTCTTCTAGAACTAAGAGTAAATTTTCTATTAAAAGACGTCGGTAAGGAACAATGGAAGAGTGAAATTCAAAAGATAGACAAACAAGATAAAAAAAATAATATGTATGAAAATATATGGAGACTTGTGTTAACGGTATTACAATCTACTTTTGAAAAATTTACAGTTTTCACCCACGAACAGAAAAACCAGAAAGAATATATCAAACTGTTAGAAGAATGTCAAAAATTTAAACACTACGCAAATACATGCTTTATCAACATATCGAATATATTTGGTTCTCAAACATGCCCTGGAATTTCAAAAGATTGGAGAGACCTCGCAAATCTCAAAACTTACAATAAGAAAAACCCTGATAATATCTAAAAAAAAATATTTGTTTAACAGTAAATGAATAATAAACGTGTTAAGGTAGGTGTTAAATCCGTTTCTAACCTGATGTCTCAGATGACCACTGGTTACGGAAAGAAAAAATCTGGTTATTACCCACCTTCTTTGGAGGGATACGATTACAATTCTAAATCCGACAATTATATGAAAAAATGTAAGCCTTATCAGGTGCGTAGTGAAAAGGGTAGATGCATAGGAAGAAAACCTAAATCCGGTTCTAGAACCGGTTCTAATCTTGCTGCTAAGGCCATGAAACTTAAACACAAAGAAGGAATTTCACTTAAAGAGGCGTGGAAAAAAGTACGTTTTGGTTACACTCCTCCAGATTTAGTAGATGTAGTATGGAATCCTGTGTCTAAAAGCTGGCTCAAAAAATGCGGCCCCGGTAAAGTACGTAATCCTGACACGAATAGATGTAAATCGGACGGTACGGCAAGAAAAGGAAAAACATCGGGACCAAAAACACTGGGACCAAAGGCTCCTAAGCAAATTAAGGGTTACAAAGTAGAAATAGTTGTAAACCCAAGAAGTGCCGAAGACCATTGGATTGATTTAACCGGTAAAAATCGTGGTCACAATCTTAAAAAACTTGTAGAGTATTACAGTCGGCCTCAGTTACTGCCTCAGTTAGAAGGCATATATGACATCAAGAACACACAGGTAACTAAAAGAATAGTTGAAGGAGAAGGGAGAATAGTTTTCAGGTATGACCATCTAAATGCCGAAAATATTGAAGAAGTTGAAGTTGCGGCGGATATGGCATTAAATTTAGATGAAAAGCGTCGTTTCCCAATTGCAACCAACGGCGCCGGTAGAATAATGGACATTAATCCACCAGAATCGTATCGGGGAGTGCATGACTTAACGTTTTTATCAAATGCTCTCGGTGCTGAAAAGAAATGGAGACCTTTTTATTAAACTTTTTTGAAAACAAATGCAAAATTTAAAAAACTACACATTTGTTCAGTTTCTGTCATGTCATACTTGTAAGTTTTATACATCTCGCTAAAATTATCAATCTTAATAAGTTCAAGCCCGTGATTTTTACATTTTTCAATAAGGCGGTCTTTATGAAGAAAGTATTCAAGTGAAGCCCCTCGATATTCAAAATAAGTCTCGCGGGATGATTTAATAGATTTTAATTCAAATGAATATATTCTTTCGTTATCCGTTCTTTTAAGACATAGTGCGTCATTTTCGAATACAGAATCATCTTTCAAAAGCGCAAAAATCGCGTCTCCGTCAGCAGCAGTCCCGATGAAATACCCATCTGTTTTAAGTTTTTTAGAAATCATATTTAATACAATATCCATGTCATTAACGAAGTAATGGAAAGAAAATTGACACGAAACTATATCATAAATTTTATTGTTATCTTTAGCATTGATTAAATTTAAAACAAATGGATTTGTTGCTGAAATATTCCAAAAATAACACCTTGGTACATTCGGTAGATGTTTAACAGAATTATATCTGCGAATAGCGCCATCAAACGCATTTTTCTCATATATGCTCTTTACATCGATGTCAAATCCAGTAACAAATTTAATTTTAGCACCTGTCCATTTCATAATGTCACCCCCTCTACCTACTGCTACATCTAAAAGTGTATTTCCACCGGTTTTACATTTAGCGTCGTGAATAGATTGTTTTTTGACCCAATTGTGAAATTTGCGCAGTCCTTCGAGAGATTCAGTCATAATTAAACTGACAGTTTACAATGTATTAATTATGATTGTACCTATACTTTATATTTTTTTGTAATAAAATTACTTATTTTTCAAGTGTCATAATGGCCATTGCTGCGTAATTATGAAGATCCATGAGAGTATCTCGTAGTGTTTCATCGATTACTTCAATTTCAACACTCTTTGATGTAATCTTAGAAAATCTTTGGAGTTTGTCTCCAATTCTCACAAGAACTCCTACTGTACCATATGTAGCAAAAGCATCGCCATAATCTGAATTTTTTCTAGCGAAAAGCTCGCGACATTCTTTTTGAATACTTTCTAGTTGCTGTACACGGTCCATTATAAGATATATATGCGCTATTTCTCTAAATTATTACAGAAAATAATCTTGTTTAAAAAAAACATCTAAACTGTAACTAAACAACGAAATGAACTGTGCCTGCGGATCTAAGGCCTTTTTCTTTGAAAAAATTACACAGGACGGAATTTTTAATGTATATAAGTGTGATACGTCAGAAACAAAAAAGAAGGGAAAATGTGATTTCTTTTACACTGAGAAAATTAAAGATGTTTTCTTTATAGACCCGCCGCCCCGTGAAGAAATTTACGATAAAATTGAAAAAATTGAAAAAATTAATCCCAGAGAATTGTACATTAAAAAAATAAATTTATATATCAAACTTTATAAAAATGTTACCCATCTCCCAAAAGAATATTCTACAAATTATATAGCAAATATTAATTACATTCTTAAAAGATTATACATGCCTTTATTTTTTGAAGATAAAGAGAGTATAGAAACTCTTTCCAAAAGGATAGAATTAAATGTATGTAAGAAATACATTGCACCAGACAATATATTTCCTATTAGATTACTAGAGTATACACAAGAACTAGAAATTAAAAAGAAAGTTAAAAGTGACAATAAAAGAAATTTTAAATCAAAAAGAAAGGTTAGAACAGAAAGAAAGGTTAATAATAAACTTAATTTTAACAGTTTTATAGAAGAGGAAGATAAAGAAGAAGAAGATACCGAGAATAAATCGATATGTAGCGATAGCGATAGTGAATCAAACATCGACGAAAATGATAATACATTCGATATAGACAAGTATGATTCTGAACCCGAAGATGAAGTAGATGATTCTGGAGCATTTAGCGATTAAATAAATTTTATTAAATCTTTATTTAAATTATAATGCTGTCGAATATATTAGACGAAAAAAGTCAAATACGGATAAATGAAATGTTTAATAAATTTATTTTTCCATTGAAGTGCTATGCTATAATATTATTGTTTATTCTTTTACTGAATTCTTATTATTTATATAAAATTTCTGAAAATATCAACTAATTTAAAAAAATAATACATTTAACTTTAATATGGAGCTACCTGTTACAGACCAGGAAATTGAATTTTTCAAAAAGGACGTAGGTGATTATACCGATATAGATTCTCAAATAAAAGATATTAAAAAAAAGATGAAACCTCTTCAAGATAAAATAAAAGAACTTACACAGAAAAAGAAAAATAAACAGGAAGAAGTCTTAAACTTTATGTCTAGTAATAATCTAGATGTATGTAACGTAGGCGACGACGCTAAACTAGAACTTAAAAACACTTCTGTTAGTAAACCCATAACAAAGGGAGATGTTTATGACAGGATATACAAGTATTTCTCCGAAGAAACTGAAAATACCGCGAATATGAATACTCAAGAAAAAGCAAAGTTCTTACATGATTATATTTATATAGAAGGTCGTGAAAAAGTAACTACGCAAAAATTAGTGTCTAAAGGGTCTTAAAAGCTAATTATGTCCTTATAATGTTTTATAATATCTAAGACATCCGTGTCTTCTTCATGTGTTTCATATTTTTCTTTTTCTAAAAGTTTTACGTAATTATTTAACGTAAGAGATTTAATATTAAGATTATTTTCTATCTTAATTAAACCTATATCTGAATTATATCTATCGATTGTAAAATTTAAAATCGTTAAGTTTAATCCAGAATCTTCGTTGTACATAACTATAAAATCTCGATATACTTTAAATAAAGTAAATTCCTTAAAATGTGATATATCGAATATATTCGCGTTTGTCTTTTTTTCTTGAATTTCCCCGTTTTTAAGAAAAATTAGGTATGATTTCATCCTATACTGTATTGTATATATTATAAATGATATTTTTAACCCTAGATATTACAAAAATAAAATTATATAAAAAAATATTTTATAATGAATTATATTCAGTATGGCTAAAGTACCTGTTAACTGGACAAATGATATAAAAGAGAAAATTGAACAGGCGGACAATGAAAAAATGATTGAATATTTTGAAATTTTAAGTGAGAAATGGTCTATTAATAAAAAAGATAATCTTATAGAATCTGTATGTAATAAACTAAATATTAATGATCTAGAAACAATTGACACGAGTATCCTTTCTATTGAAATGGAAAAATCTATTTTTGAAACTACATTATTGTATTTCAAATTTAAAAAATACATAGCGGATTTTGAAGAGTATAGAGAACGTTGGAATAAAATTTATGAAGTGATTTTTTATTCTGAAAGACTTATTCGTGATACTTATATACTTTATCGCACAAATGATACAAATAGAAATTCATTATGTAATGAAGATCCAGATGTACTTTTTAAATATGCTCGGTTTACAGACGATTCTAAGAAAACACCTTATCAATGTCTTCTATTATATCTTCTCGAGATGTTTTCCGAAGAAGGATTTACAAAATCAGGGGGGAATTTGTATAAACCTCTTATTTATAAAAAATATAATACACATGCCTGGGAAAAACAATGTACAATCAAAGATTACATCTATCAAAAAACAGATCACAAGATTAATTTTAATCAATGGAAAAACGCAACGGCAAATGGTACGGGTAACATAAATAACGCAGAAAAATACTTCAATGAATTTATAGGCCCGGAATTACCCACTTTAAATAAAGATCGACATCTATTTGCATTTAAGAACGGTAATTACATAACTAAATATAACACGGCAAATCCAGGTGAAATTCCAGTGTATATAGATGTATTTGTTCCTTATGGAAAAAGCCATCCCTATCTCAATAATTTATCCGTCGCTGCAAAGTATCACGACGTTAAATTTGATAACTACGACAATTATTCAGAAGATGATTGGTTTAGTATCATGAATCATTGTCCTACATTTAAAAGTCTACTTGATTATCAAGAATTTACTGAAGAAGTACAGAGATGGTTCTGTACGTTTATGGGTAGAATGTGTTTTAATTTAGGAGATATGGACAATTGGCAAGTTTTATTGTATCTACTAGGACAAGCCGGTGCTGGGAAGAGTACAATTGTAATGAAGATCATTCAGAAGTTTTACGAAGAAGAAGATGTAGGAATTATTGCAAATAATATTGACGCGAAATATGGTATTAAACCTCATGTAAACAAATTTATGGTACTTGCTCCAGAGATTGCCGAAAATTTTAAGATGGAACAGACAGATTGGCAGCTACTAGTTGAAGGAGGTCGTAATACTTACTCGGAAAAGTATAAATCTGATGAAACTATCAATTGGGAAGTTCCTATGATGATGGGAGGTAATAAAATTATGCGATACAAAAATAATTCGGAGAGTGTATCTCGCAGAACGGCCGTTGTTAATTTTTGGAAAAAAGTAGTAAATACAGATACGGAAATTGATAAAAAACTAACAAAAGAAATACCAAGTATCATGAAAATGTGTATTCGCGGATACTATAATACACTAAAAATTCACGGTAAAAAAGGTATATGGAATATTCTTCCTCAGTATTTCAAAGAAAACAAAGAAGAGATGGAGCAAACAACTAATTCTCTTCAGAATTTCTTGAAATCTGGTAAGGTATTATTTGACAAAAATTTGTATGTACCTCTAAAGGTATTTTCTCAGATATTTAACGATCATTGTAGGGAAAACAATTTGCCACGGGAACAATTTACAAAGGACTATTATATGGGTATATTTACTAATAATAATATTAAACTAGTACAACAAGGTTCAAGAGAATACCCGCCTAATTCTGGTATCATACTTAAGCGCACTACATTTTTACTCGGTATTGATATTCCAGGTGATAACAACGAAATTCCAGAAAATGATCCGGAATGAATTATACGTTAAAACATTCATTTTAATTTATTAGTTAAAAGTAAATGTCGAAGGAAATAATTTCGGGGTTACCTAATAATGGCGATTCACTATTTAAGGTCGGGATTAGCTGTATAGTTATTATAATTATATACTTCGTTTATAATTTATTTTCTAAAATGAAGGAAATAAACGATAAGCTAGGTCTATTTTTAACCGAACCAAAGAACGATGATTTAATAAAAGACACGTCTGAAGACACTCCTGAAGAATCGAAAGTAGACTTATCTGGTGTTGAATCAGCTCAGGATTTAGAACCCATTGAAGAGTAAACTTTATGTAGGACACGTAAGAATATGCTCGTTCCTTACTAATGTATCAATTAAATATCTATAGGTTTTTTCATATGAAGTAATATCATTTCCACCCGTGATTATAACACTCCCGGGTCTAAATACAATACATGACATTACTTTATTAACTTCCGGTTCTTGTATTTTGATATTGACCCCTGGATATTTATTAGGATTAAAGGAATAAGTTTTAAGATGTGCTAAACCATTATTATCTAAAATTTTACACAAATCTTTTTGTTTTATGAATTTATCTATCTTAAAATCAGAATTTATCATACATATTCTGACATCTGATATAAATGGGGTTTCGCTTGCGAATGCATTTAATGTTTTGAGTCTTTTAAAAACCTTTCTTATAGCATATGTTGCAGAGTATGGATTAAGAACCCCCGCTAACTGAAGGTTTCCATTCGAAAATATTTTAACTGAAACTCTGGGTTTATTTTGATACTTTACGGTTATATACACATTAGCACAGTTATAAAATTGTTTTTTACCCTTTTCATCACTATAGGCTACAGTATACTTCGAAGTATCAATAAGACTATTAAAACAGCAACATACCGTCATAGTAGATACGTCCCATTTTTTAATAATTTTAAACGATGTATATGTTTCATCTGTACGCATAGTTTCATATATCTCATTAAAATTTTTGAAATTATGATGACAAATACAATCTGTATACTGAGAACGCGGATCGCAAATTGGGCACGTTGTCATGTTGTCCGTGTTCTTTATATACTAATTGGTTTCTTTATATAGTTATTTTTTGTAATTAATTATCTCTAAATTTATTTATATTTTCTAATACATCAATGTAATCAATTATTATTTGCTTATTTAATGTTTCTTTACAGGCTTTTAACAGCATTGAAGACATCTCCTTGGAATGATTATTCACTAGATGAGTAAAATAAAATATAAATCGCGGAAGATAATTTTTATAAGTTTCCTCTAAGTTTAATTCTTTAGCATTAATGTCTTTGATGATGTCGTACAAACAATAGGTTAAAATATTAAGATCTATATTTTTAATCATATCATCTGATATAATCAATTTATTACTTGATTTCCGGTTATAATAAATTATTAGTTTATTGATGTCTTCTATTTTTTTATTTGACAATTTAATTCTAGTACAAGGATCTCTAAAATCAGACAACTTATTTAAATAAAATACAAATGTATCGAAATCATAATAGATGTACTTCTTATTATTTTTAATACATACCCACGGATATCTAAGTTCTTCGTGTGAAATTGGACAGCTTTCATTAAAATCTAATATTTTTCTAAAATTTTTTTGAATTACTTTTGCCGCTGAATATTTATTTAAAATGTTTAAGATAATATGCTTATTAATATAGTTATCAATTTTAATTTTGTAAATTCTACATATTTTTCTTAAACATTTAACTGTTAAAATACCAGAATAATGAATCATCTAATTAATTAGTATATCTTTTTAAATTAATTATAAATTACACTGATTATTAATTATAAATTATAAATTATATAAAAAGATATAATATAAAGCCTCAAATGACATCTTTTAAAATATCTAAAAAAACGGTACATACAGATTCTAGGACGTCTATTATAGATAAACATCTTGAGACTATTAAAAAAATAGAAGACGACAAAAAAAATTTAGACAAATATCGTTCAGAATTAATACTGTTAGAAAAAACTAAAAAAAATTTTGAAAGTAAATTTAATTTTTCCAATAGTTTTGATGTATCCCGAAAAATAGACATTATAAAGGATAAAATTAAAAATATAGAAGATGATAGAGAATTATCCGATTATTTATTTAATTCTATAAATTTTATCAGGGAAATAGACAATAACGAATATACATCAGTTGAAGATACATCGGATGATGGTATATTTAAATATATTTCTTTAGATTCAAAGAATAATAAAGGTGAAATGTATAAGATGTATATGGAAAAATGTTTCTCATCAGAAGTAAATAGAAACTTAAATCTCAAACAAAATAATACATTTAGATGTAGAGATTGTGGCGAAAAAACAATAAATGACGTTTCATCTGGTCTCACAGTTTGTTATAACTGTGGCCTAACCGAAAACTCTAACATTTCTAATCTTCCAGAATGGAATCATGCAGAGACGCATGAATACATTAAGCCTTATAGTTATAAGCGTACGAATCACTTTAAAGAGTGGATAAATCAAATACAGGGTCGTGAGGGGACTATTATACCCAATGATGTTATTAATTCGCTCATTATAGAAATTAAAAAGGAAAGATTAAAAGATAAGTCTCTTATTACATATGTTAAAATCAAAGAATTTCTGAAAAAACTTAAACTTAATAAATACTATGAACATATCCCTAATATAATACATAAAATAACTGGTAATAAACAATTGATAATTAACGCTGAACTACAGAATAGGTTAGTTAATATGTTTAATGATATACAAGAACCGTTTGATAAAAATTGTCCAAAGAATAGAAAAAATTTTTTAAGTTACTCTTATACATTGTATAAATTTTTTCAATTATTAAATAAAGAAGAGTATCTTGTTTATTTCCCCCTATTGAAAAGCAGAGAAAAATTATTCGAACAAGAAAACATATGGAGAAAAATATGTACAGAACTTGAATGGACATTTATACCCTGTATATAATGTATTTAGTAAAGATTTATATTCGCTGTACTATTATTGTAAGACACCGTAGTTGTTCCTACACAAGTTACATTAATATAAGACAGGGGTCCAGCAGTTCCAGTAAAGTTTATTTTAAGTCTAATACTGTTGTATCTGTCTAATGGTATACAAGAACCTGAATATGCTGTAGAAGCTAAAGGTATCACTAAAGATCCTATTCCGTCTTCTTTATCTACGCCATTGAAAATGTATCTGTTGTAATTTAATCCTAAAAATGAGTTGGTTGTATAATCTATAATACTTGGTTCTAATGTTTTATGATAAGAATATCCATTTAATTCTAGATTCATATCTTTAATGTACACACCAGACGTTAACCATCCAGATACAATGATGTGTGATGCGTACAAATTAAAGCCGTCTAGATCTAATAATAGTTCTCCAACGTTATAAGCATCGGAATATAAACTCTGAGTGATCTTAGGATACTGTCTGATTCCTTGATTGAATATATTTATTTCATTGTCGTCCAATTCAAATCTTTTCGAATAAAGTCTAAATTTTTGGATTTCTGTATTATATTTTAAATTAAAATATCCATTTACATTCTGATATGTGTCTCCAAGCTGAAACCCATAATTATCTGCCAATAAAGAATCTATGAAATAATTTGGATCTCTATCACATGGTATTAGCGTATTATTCATAAAATTATCAAAAACGGCATTATTCATATCGCTAGAAGTCAGTTCATTTCCGATTATGTTCTCTAATTTGTTGTAATAAATCTTTATTGACAATTTTTGGTCTTTTAGTAGTCCAGAAGGAAAAGAACCACTTTCAGATACATTAACAAAAGTTTCTAGTTTAGAATTTAATGTTTTTGTAAATCCAGGTATCCACGTTGTTAATCTTGTCGAACCATTTTTATTGATTATACTACAGTTTTTTGATAAATTTTTATATTCCCCCGACCCAAATTCCGTATCTAACATTCCCTTGACGTCATCAAAAGTAAGAGTTTGCCATATTTGAGTTCCTACATGATACTCTATTCTGCTAAAAAGGCGAAGAATAGACAAATTTCTAAGGAAAATACCTTTTAATTCTGGTACGTAAGGAAGAATATCAGTTATATTATTGTTTTGGGGATCGTTAAAATCTAAAGAAAAGAAAGGTGTCCCATCGCTAGTAATTTCAGGGGAAGTATCGGAAGTTCCAACCCCGGTCCATTTTTTACCGTCTTTAGATATCGCAAGGTTGTAATTTCCGGCGCCTATAGCAACCCACATTCCGTGTTTATGAGTTACGTCAAATGCTATATCTAATATATTACTCACGTCAGCGTTTTTCCAGGTTAATAAGTCATCTGACCAGATGATAGCTGAAAAATTTCCTTTACCAACACTGACATACTTTGCAGAATTTGTACCAGTTACGAAATTTTCATTCTTAACTTTTGCTATTTTGTAACAATGTCCATTTGTTTTTTTAATTATAGAATTTTCATCTATTTGTATAAATTTTCTAAATCTTTGTTTTGGCTTGTTATTAGTCTCGGATATACTATCTTTAATGAATACAGTGTGATAAATGCTTAATCTAAAATTATTGTTATTATCAAGGGTAACATAAAACATGTTAAATTGATTGGGATAATCGGATGCTACAAATCGTCTTTCTACATCGTCTATAATTGTTGTGAAACTTGGTACTAATTGTTTTCTGTTTTGGCCGATGTCTGATTCCGCAAAAGAAATCGAAGGTTCTGGATAAGAATCGTTTTGTTTAATTATTAAATTTCCTCCATTTATATACATGAAGTATATTTTCTCGCCCACATTTCCAGAAGCCGCCCCCCCACCCGGCGGCCTGCCGTAATTAAAAGAAATTTGAAGTAAGATAGCCGTTTGATCTTGTAATTCAACTGTTTTGATATCGTTCGCTTCAAAATTAGTAGAATCTGACAAACTGTTCAGTGTACCTCCATTTCCCACTGTAAAATATGGAGGATTTAATGTAACATTATCGGTAGCAACATCAGGTGTAAAATCTATATATTTCCATTTTATAAGATCGAATGTATAAGCAACACATTTGTTATTAAAAACGGCGCCCGATTGGTTTGGTTTACCCCCCACTACCCATAAATTACCTAAATTACATACAGTATATATTTCTTCGAAATCTAACAATTGTGTAGTATATTCATCAAAAATATTAACAGCACCTTTATCAAAGATGACTAAGTTGTACTCGGTCGCCGCACGTGATTTACCAACTACAACCATTTGGTTATTAGTTTTAGATATCACGACATCCGTTATATTTGAGAAACCAGATGTTATCCATTCCTTATTTATATATGGAAAAACGTTACTCAACATAAATGAAAAGTCCGCTGGAGGAGCTCCCATTAAAACTCTCCAGTAATAATCAGTAACGATGGGATCAGCTAATTCATAAAAATCTCGGGTTGCAGTAGTTCTATAGAGAATTACGCCGTATTTGTCCCCGCCTACAGTGCAATAATATCCTACTGCAAAAATAGTTTCAGGAATTATTGGGGAAGAATATAATCTTTTTAGATTAGTGGCTACATCAGTAACAGGTATCTTATTACCATTACTCGAAAACATACCCCCATAAATCGTTTCAGATTCTTTGAAAGGGGGTTTCACATAAAGAGATCGTCCGTTGCGGGTGCGTCTTTTTTCTACAAGTGGAAAATTAAAATTATCTGTATTAAGAACTGCATCGCCATTACAACACATGTATATGTTATCATTTACATTAATAATGTCATTGGGTTCATTATTTATATTTGGATGATGAATACCGTCAACTGTTTCATAAGTTGGACCGTTCGTGTAGTCTTGACGGGACTCAGATTGTTGATTTATGTATGGGAACACGCCCCCACCGCCTGCATCTGTATACATAATGCTATACGCTGCAACGTCATCCCTGAAAAAAGAAATAATCGCGTTTGGGTTTCCTGCTTGAGTATTGGCTTCGGGAAACACAGAACGGTAAATTATATCATGTCGCCTTTCGGGTTTGTAATAAATTTTATTTACAGTAGAATTTTCCCCAGATACTTGTGTAACATTTTTACGCCATTTTTTAAGATCATAAGATTTTAATAAATATTTGATATTTCCAATTTTAAGAGATATCATCCATTCGTTTGATACAAAATTAAGCTGATAAACATCTCTTATATCCTCCGATTCATCGAATAACATTTCTAAATTAGACGATTTTAGATCATATCTATAAAGAGTGTATTTAGTGTTGCTATTAATAACACCGACGATAAAATTTCCGTATTTATCCCCCTCTATCAAAGGATCTTTCGTGGATGAAATAATATCATTATTATTAATTTTAATGTCGTCCCATGTTATTCCGTCTATAGATTTCTTAAATTCATAATTATGCGTGCCGGGCCCCAATCGGCGGTGTCCCTTTGTGTGGCTAAAAACCCCTAAAAATAAATCTCTATGGGCGTATTTTATACATCTAGGATAAATATTTTCGAATAAGGTTGTTCTTGTATCTGTCCCCCGCCCATTAGATAGCGGAGTATAGCTATTACTTTGTGTAGAAGTTATTAGTCCATTATTAGAACTGTTAAATCCATAGTAAATTGGTCTTTTTCCGTTATTCGTAACCCCGATATATTCAAAATCAAAAGACGTGGGTGAGGCCACAACGTCGGAAAAGTCGTAAGGTTGCATTTGTCCGGCGACGGGGCCAAGAGGCCAGGTCGTGCTGGTTAAACCGGGTCCTAAAGCAGGCGGCCTGGGTAAGGGGAAGCCGCCAACCCGTAAAGGTATTATCGTCGAATATGCTAATGCATCGCCATTGTAATCTAGAGTGCCTGCGCTAACTTTAAAGGGTATTTGAATTTTTCCAAACGAAGTTAATAATTGAGGTTCAAGATACTCCACATCTGCGTCATATACATGTGAATGAAATTGCACATTGTAAGTCGTCGCCCCGGTTAATGGGTTAATAGAATAAGGATACCAATCATACCCTTCATTCTCTGAATAAAAAATAAACTGTCTGTGGTAATCTGTAGAGGCCCGTGACACCCCGTCTTCGTAAGTGTCGGGTTGTTTGCCCTGTTTTCCCATAGCAAACCAATGTCCTATATTATCAGATATAAGATAGTCCAATTCTGGTATGTAATAATTGAAACCCGGATCGTGAGCTATTGCCGCGGCCCCAGAGCCGCCGCCGCCGGTAAAACCTACCGTAGGAGGACTTGTATATCCGCTGCCTTCATTATCAATTGATATTGATATACCAGTTACACGGCCCGAGGTGTTTATTGATGCTGTTGCAATAGCCCCAGAGCCGCCGCCGCCGGAAATAGTTACCGTAGGAGGACTTGAATAGTTGCCGCCGGCAGCAGTTACCTCAATAGAGCGAATTCGATCATATCTGTAAAAATTAGCGGTGGCTGCTACCGTCACGCCGTTTGTGTCCAAATACGAATTTCCATGATAAAAATCAGCTCGTGCCCAAGTTTTTCCATTGTCGTAACTTCTAATTAGTTTTTTATCAGAATCTATTCCAAGTATTGTCTCTGATTTATCTCCAAGTGTTATAAAATAATCGCCTTCGTCGTTACTAAACGAAGAAGACACGATTGGATCAAAATGGTATGGAGTAAAAGGCATATCAGCAGTAAACGGTATCTTTGTGTATGTCGGTTGGGCGATTGTGATTTGGTTTGAAATTACTATACACGTTTGCATTGAGGCGTCAGTGGTATTGCGGGAGCCACTGCGCGGCACATCGAATACTTCATCTATATGAGCCTTTGATCCCGAAATTATTATTCTTCCAGTTTCATCACTGCTTGATGGTCTTTCTCCAAAATATTCTAATGAATAAACTATTTTATAATAAGGTTTAGTAACTGAAGGATTTCCATATGAAATTGTGGGGAAATTGGGCAATGTTGTTAGAGCCGGTCCGAAGGCACCCGGCGTAACTGGAAAGTCGGCTAAGTGTCCATGAAGTAAAGCATCTCCAGAACTCAGACTTGGTAAACCTCCAAATATCATGATTCCAGGAATATTCCCAGACCCCGGATGACTAGTTTCTAAAATTAAACAATTAATTTCTAGAAAGTTAGGAATTCTTTCTGTCGTCCACGCAGATGTATTGTATTCTCTCCAAGCAAAATTATTACCGATATAACCACCTTCTCCATACTTTGCTTTTCCAACGATAAACTGGTACATTGTGCCGCGTATTTCAAAAAATTTTGTTTGATTGATAACTTCAAACTCTAATTCGTCTAAATTAGTATCATCATTCACTTCGCTGCTTTTTCTTGTATTAAGATCTACATTAAGTGATTTTAATTCGCTGCCTGCTAGTTTTAAATCTAACGTTCTAGATTCGTATGTAAAATTATCCAGAAAATATGTTGCGTGGCCGCCCGTATCATGAAATGTGAAGTCTGATATTTTTGAATCCATTTCAAAATTCAAATAAACGTCCCCGAGCATATCGCTATTTTCATCCGGTGTGAAAATCTTATATCTTTCTGTTGTTATACTATCTGACTTACCAGCACATGTCATTTCGGATATATTATGCCCGTGTAATATTTGTTTAGTTGTATCATTTTCAGTGATAAAAACTGAATGCATTTCTTCATTTTCGTTTATTTTATCTGTAACCGCTATACCCTGTGTACCACTTCCGTTGTAAGCAGCATGGGCGGCATTAGCTCCTCTACCCATGAGTGTTGATTAATATAAGTAAATATAATTATTTATATTAATTAACATGCATTTATTACACACATTACACGCTACATATTACACGCTACATATTACACGCTACACATTACACATTACACGCTACATTTATTTAGTACATCGCGAGCGAAGCGGCTCCACCCTTGAATAGAGCAGTTGTCTCACCAACACAGGTGATACTAATGTATGGGCTGGAATTCTTTGGTGTATCAGTGAATGCTAGTGTTAAACGAATACTGTCAAAACGATTTAATGGAACTGCCGAACCAGAATAAGCAGAGCTCCCGAGGGGGAATACAAGAATGCCGACGCCGTCTAGAGCTTCTGTCTGTTTTCCCTCAATATTGCGATTGACGTAAAGCCCTAGTGAAGAAGCCGCGGCGTAATCTAGCATCTGAGCGGGTAGAACACCGGAGAACGAAGAGGAGTTCAACTTGAGCTCAGCGCTCTTAATGTATACATCTGTACCAAGGTTGCCCGAGATAATTAGATGCGAACCGTATAGAGAGAAGTGATCGAGATCAATGGTCTTGTTCTTAACATTCGCGATGTCGGTAATCAAGGAATTCTGAGTCATCTTAAGACGCTTTGGAAGACCTAGCGGCATCGCCTTCATCTGTTCACGCTCCTCGTTGCACATAATTAAGTGCTTAGCGTAAAGCTTAACAGATGCTAGCTCCAATGGAGCAGCACCAAGCACAATGGTAGTCGCATCGACTGTGTCATCCACCGACGTCGCGAATTCAACGGACGATAGGTAGGGTGAATCATTAATATTGAAATTGTTATAATTTCCCGCGGTAGCGAGATCATACCCGGCGGCGACATCCATGGTTACATTATCATCTGATGCAAAATAAACCTTAATCTTAATAGACTGATGAGGCGCTGCCGCAAGGGGGTAACCACTCTCGGAAACATTTGTGAAAGTCTCTAATTGGGGAGCAACAGTCTTGGTTAGAGCAGGAATAATGAATGTAACATCATGCGTTGTTTCGGTACCGTCCCAGTTGAAGGTTGACGAACCGGCGGTAGATGGGCGACCTCTTCTCGAAACAGAGCCGTAAGAAGCCTCAGACATTTCAGTGTTGTATACTACACGCACGTCGTCTTTTTCAAGAGTTTGCCAGATCTGTGTACCAACCTGGTACTCAATGCGCTCTATAATATTTGTCAATGCGCCTAACTTGAACTGAAACTTCGGGTTAACGTTAGAGAGCTTGGCGTCGGTTCCCACCGATGTTACCCCCGTGTTGTTGTTGGTAAACTTATTCTTAACGTTAACCTTCATGTTGAGGTATAATTCGCCAAGGCAGTCGATATCATTGTTGATGGTGAAAATCTTAGACCCTCCGAAGCCTGGGGTACCGTTGTTACCACTGGCTGGGACCTCTAGAATAGTAGAACCGTGGAGTAGCTGGCG